>ERZ808286.28-NODE-28-length-122809-cov-5.294736_pt1 | contig 122809 bp, 90 predicted proteins | sample MGYA00521276_ERZ808286 | MGnify/ENA primary metagenome ERZ808286 (study PRJEB31516, sample SAMN03275607) | gut metagenome | biome: mammalia-associated habitat; material: feces | host: Papio cynocephalus | place: Kenya | collected 2012-08-01 ... | reverse complement strand
CTTCAGCGTATCACAATACCGCTTGTTCGTTTACTTTTTTATCATGCCTCCATAATGAAACGGCAAATTTACGGAAACAGCTGTATCATCTTGTTCCGGGAACAAGATTCACAAGATCACGGCCGTCCTCAAAGTCCTTTATGTTCTGCAGTGTTGTCCCGGCAATCGCCGAAAGCGCATCGGAAGTGAGGAATGCCTGGTGACTTGTTATGATGACATTCGGAAAAGTCAGAAGGCGGGCAAGAACATCGTCACGGATCACGTCAACGGACCAGTCGGTGAAGAAATAGCGGCTTTCCTCCTCGTAGACATCCAGCGCCGCTCCGCCGATTTTCCTGCGCTTCAGCGCGTTGACCAGAGCGTGCGTATCTATAAGCGCTCCGCGTCCGGTATTTATTATCACGGCATCATGTTTCATCAGCTCAAGAGACTTGTCATTTATTATATGCTTCGTCTCATCCGTAAGCGGACAGTGGAGACTCAGCACATCGCTCTGCCTGAAAAAATCTATCAGCGGAAGATATTTATAGCCCTTCTGCTCCGCCCAGGCCTTGTCAGGATAGACATCATAGAGAATCACGTTCATTCCGAATCCGGCAAGAATATCGGCCATAACCTTTCCTATTTTTCCCGTTCCGAGAACGCCGCCTGTAAGACCGCAGAGATCACGGCCGGTAAGACCGTCAAGCGTGAAATTTCCGGATTTCGTGCGCACATAAGCCTGCGGAATTCTTCTTGTCAGAGCCATAAGAAGGGCGACCGCGTGTTCAGCAACGGAATGCGGAGAATAGGCCGGAACGCGGACAACCGTAATTCCGGCTTCCCTTACGGCGTCAATATCAACGTTGTTGAATCCGGCGCACCTCATAGCGATTATTTTCACTCCGCACTCGCCCAGCTTCGCGATCACCTTTTTGTTCAATGAATCGTTCACGAAAACACATACGGCATCATAGCCTTTTGCGGTCAGAGCGGTTTTCTCGTTCAGATGAAAATCGAAAAAATCAATCTCGTAGAGGAAATTCCGGTTCTGTTCCGTAAAAGCCTCCCGGTCGTATGATCTTGTGTCATAAAATGCAATTCTCATAAATTCACCTCACTTTGAATATAATCAGACATCACCGTATTTTGAAGAACAATCCGAGCATCGCGCAGGTTATCAGCAGCTGAATTATGATGAATTTTATCAGAACCTGCGTGGGCGACCAGCCGTGGTTCTTCCGGAAATGGTCATGGAGAGGGAATCGTATTTTCTCGAACACCTTTATCCTGAAAAAACGCAGCAGGAACACCTTGATAAGCCCCATTCCGCCGTTTATGAATATTATTGACGAAGTTGCAAGGATTATGAACGGATTTCCGGTAGCCATGACGCAGACTCCTATGAAAAAACCAAGAGCGCGGCTTCCGGCATCGCCCATCAGACAACGGCTCGGAAACGCGTTGTGCCACAGATAGCCCATCACGACTCCGGCCATGGCGAAAAGCATCACAGCCCAGTTTGCGCCTGGAGCAAAATGCGGCACAAGGAGATAGAACGCGATGTCCTTATGTCCAAGCACAAAATAGAACACCGCGCCCAATGTTATCAGCGCGACAAGAACAAGCGCAGCGGAAAGTCCGTCCACTCCGTCAGTACAGTTCGTCGTGTTTATAGAAGCCCACAGCATCACCGTACAGACAGCCACGTAAACCGCAGGATTCACGCATACAAGGTGGGACACAAACGGCATCCAGAAATACACGTTTCCGTCCGGAGAAAGATTTTTAATCCCGAAATAAAGCACGAGCGAGGCGGCGACGCTTATAATCAGATCAAGAAGCCCCTTCCTGTATTCGCCCCAACTTGTGACGCTGCGGTCGTCAAGAAAACCGGTGAGCATTGTCAGCCAGGTAAGAAGAATAATCAGCGCGCGGCAGACAGACATCGGCATAAGCAGAAGACATATCAGAACAAAAATCGTTATGAATATGAATCCGGTTCCGGTAGGCTTGCCTTTCGCGGCCTCCGCAGTCAGCGTGAATTCACGGCCCCTGTCATGCGGCATGAAACGGAAGAATTTCGGAATCAGCTTTACGGCAAGAAAAAATCCGAGATAAAGCGCGAGCGTTATCAGAACCGCATAGGACTGAAGCAGGCGCGCCGGTCCAAAAAATGACTGAAAGTATTGTCCAAGATAAAAAAGCATTCCTTAGTCCTCCGTTAATATGCGATGTGGGTCATTCCTGTAAAAATCATGACGACACCGCGCTCGTCGCAGTATTTTATGAATTCCATGTCATCAGGCGTTCCGCCGGTCTGGATAATAGCCTTCACCCCGCGGTCTATAAGCGTGCGGACGGAAAGGCAGAAAGGAATCGCCGTGTCGGAGACCAGAACCTCCGCAAGGATGCCGTCCTGATTCTGCCCCGGATTGCGCTCCGCATTTTCCACAGCCTCCGAAAGCACGCCGTCAACCGACTTCAGGGGAGATGTGCAGGCCTGGGAGATTCCGACTATCGCATTGCCCTTCATCAGTATGCAGGAGTAGGAGCGCGGCCCCATGACAAGCAGCATTCCTATGGCCATCTCGTCGCTCAGGAACTGGGACGGCCTGTTTTTGGTCCTGACATTCCACTGTCCGAAAAGCACATGATCCTTTGACTGCACAAGAAGTCCGCCGTTGACAAGCTGTATGTCAAAAAGCTGAAGCGACACCTTTGCCGTCGGAATAAGCCTTATGTTCCGGTTGGCGGAAAGAATTTCCTTCGCCTCGGAAGTGAAGCCCGGCGCTATTATCGCGGCGAAATCGGTCTTCACCATCTCAAGCGCGGCCTTGCTGTCGATGACGGCGCTGCATCCGATTGTCACATCACCTATATTCTGAGAATCGTAGGTGAACGTCTTCAGGAACGAGTCAAGAACATTGGTCGAAAGAGCGCCTCCTACAATAGAACGCCTTTTTACCGCCACGGTGAACACAGTTCCCGTACACGGAGTGAACTGCGTGGTGAATTCGTAGCCGTCGCTGTTCACGCTTTTTACCGTAAGCTGATTTTTGAGGCACGCATAGAGCGAGCTTATCTGATCCCATGCGAGCGAAAGGTCGCATATAACATTGTAGTTCAGTTCCGGACCGTGAAGCTTCCGAAATCCGGAGGCCGCACCCATCGAGCGCGTCATGCTGTAGAGGCATGACTTCTGATGGGGATTCACTCCGCCATGAAAAACCATCTCCTTCGCAAACGGAAATGTCAGATAGTTCATGAACGGATCATCGTCTGCGCTGTCCTTGAGAATTCCAAGCGCGACGGCTCCGTCAAAGGCGGAAATCATGTTCATGGCCTTTCCTGCAAGATACCGCCTGAATTCAGGAGTAACGCTGTCGGTTCTGAGCTGAATCATCGCCTCCTTGTAGTCGCCCGGATCCGTCAGCATAAGGATGTTTCCGTAATTCGCGAATGAGCTTCTTACAAGCGATGTGACCGGAAGATTCGGGATTCCGTGCGACCCCTCCGCAAGAGGTCCGGCGAACGCCGGCGGCTGGACATTGACGCAGAGAATCTGAATGTTGTTCTCCCGGAAAGTGTCGTCCTGGGATGAGGAGCCGGCATCATCAATTCTTGTTGACATCACCTTCTTTATAAGCATGAACGTGTCGGCATTTATGTCGGGGGATTCGGCTATCCCCTTCTCATACTGGAACGGAATCCGCTCCTTTCTGAGGAATTCTCCGGTTTTTCCAGCCGAAAGAATCGTCCAGCCGGCGGAGACAAGATAACCGGCGAATTCAACAAGATTCTTTGTGTCCTCGACACATATAACAGCCCTTTTAGTCATATACTGATTTTAACGCTCCTCCTTCTCTTTCAGGACGGCAAGGAACGCCGACTGGGGAAGCTCCACATCCCCGATCATCTTCATACGCTTCTTTCCTTCCTTCTGTTTTTCAAGGAGCTTGCGCTTTCTTGTTATGTCGCCGCCGTAGCATTTGGCCAGAACATCCTTTCTTACGGGGCTTACGGTCTCGCGCGCTATAATCTGGCTTCCGATCGCACCCTGAATCGCAATCTTGAACTGCTGGCGGGAAATCTCATCCTTGAGCCGCTCGCAGACTTTCCGCGCGCGCTCAACGGCATTCGCCTTGAACGTCAGGAGAGACAGCGCGTCAACAATCTTTCCGTTCAGAAGAATGTCAACCTTGACAAGCTCCGTCGGCCTGTAACCGATCACCTCATAATCAAAGGACGCATAGCCGCGGCTGTAGCTTTTGAGCCTGTCGTAAAAATCAAACAGAACCTCGGAAAGCGGCATCTCGTAATTCAGCTCGACGCGCTTCTCGTCAAGATAGGTCATATTGGTCTGAATTCCGCGTTTTTCGGTACAGAGCGACATTATTGAACCAAGGTATTCCGCCGGAGTTATGACCGAAGCCTTTATGTACGGCTCCTCCGCATCACGGATTCTTCCTTGCGGATATTCGGACGGATTGTCGATGAAAGATTCAGTTCCGTTGGTAAGATGAATTCTGTATCTGACTGACGGAGCCGTGAATATGACCGACTGGTCAAAGTCGCGCTCAAGGCGCTCCTGAATTATCTCAAGATGGAGAAGTCCCAGAAAACCGCAGCGGAATCCGTTGCCAAGCGCAAGCGAATTGTCCTTCTCGTAGACAAGGCTGGCATCATTGAGCTTGAGCTTCTCCATGCTGCTCTTGAGCTCCTCATAGTCATTGGAGTCCATAGGATAAATCGACGAATATACGACGGGCTTAACCTCCTTGAATCCCGGAAGCGGAGAGCCGGCCGGATCGGAAGCTGAGGTGATTGTGTCTCCGACACGGACATCGCTTACAGTTTTTATTCCGGCAATAACATAGCCGACGTCGCCGGCCTCAAGAATTCCGGTATCGACATATTCAATCTTGAAGATTCCGCACTGCTCCACCTTGTATTCCGCGCCCGTGCTCATCATCCTTATCGTGTCGCCGGATTTTATCCTTCCTTCCATGACGCGCACATGAACTATGACTCCGCGGTAGGCGTCGTAATGGCAGTCGAATATCAAAGCCGCCGTCTTTCCGTCAGGACTGCCGGAAGGCGGAGGAAATTTCGTCACCACGGCCTCCATAAGCGCGTCTATGCCCTCGCCGGTTTTTGCCGAAACGCAGATCGCATCGTCCGGGTCAAGCCCAAGCTCCTGCTCTATCTGTTTCTTTACGGCTGGAATATCGGCGGAGGCAAGGTCTATCTTGTTGATTACAGGAACAATCGTCAGGTCCTGCTCAAGTGCCATGTACATATTGCTTACGGTCTGACTCTCGACACCCTGCGTAGCATCAATAAGAAGCAGCGCCCCCTCGCAGGAGGCTATCGCCCTGGAAACCTCATAGGAAAAATCAACGTGACCCGGCGTATCGACAAAATTCAGCTCATAGTCGTTTCCATCGGCCGCCCTGTATGGAATTGTAACCGCCTGGCTTTTTATTGTTATTCCCCGCTCACGTTCTATGTCCATATTGTCAAGAATCTGATTCATCATCTTGCGCTCATCAACAATCTTGGCCTTCTGAATAAGCCTGTCGGCCAAAGTGGACTTTCCGTGGTCGATGTGCGCCACAATACAGAAATTTCTCTTGTGCTTCATGTCTGTCATAAATCTGTGCTCCAAACGGCAAAAACATTCCAGAAAAGGAACGCGCGCCGAAAAATTTTCTAAAGGTAGTAAGGGCCGTCAAGCGGAGAAGCCAGAATCATGATTATGTCAAGGAATCCCTTCTTTCTGCGCTTTGTATAGACCTGTGCGAAAATATATCCGCTGTCCCTGTCAAATTTCACGTCCTCGACGGAAATCTGATCGTTCTCCGAAAAACCGGACTCGTCGGCCGCACTTCCCCTGATGATTCTGTCTATAGTATATGATTTGCGGCTCAATGTCGATGAGCGGACAAGCCCCATTCCGAAAATGGGAACAAACGAGCCGGACACAAAATCGGATGAGAATATCTCCTCCGCGGGATAAAGCGGCCGCTTCTTAAGATAGACAGGAATTTCCGACTTTTTGCCGCCGGCGGAAAGAACATCCATTCTGGCTATCGTTCCCGGCTGAAGGCTCATCATCTTGAAATGAAAATCCTCAAGCGATTTGATTTCCGCGCCCTGAATTCCGGTTATTATGTCGCCGTCTCCCATGCCCGCCATAAAAGCGGTTCCGCCTGGCATCACATATTGAACCACGGCTCCGCCCTTTTCAGGGCCATCCCTGTACGTCCGCCCGGACGCTCCGATCCAGGCATGGGCCGTTTCGCCGCCCGCATAAAGGAACGGCAGTATCTGCTTCAGGTATTCTACAGGAACGGCGAAATTCAGTCCCTGATAGCGCGGAATTCCGGCAAAAACTACAGCCTGAACCTTCATGCTGGAATCAATCAGAGGACCGCCGGAATTTCCCGAATTCACAGCCGCGTCAATCTGGAACACATTGCCGAGAGTCAGGAGCTTTCTGTCTACGGATGATATGATTCCGGATGTCAGTGTCCCGTCCAGTCCGAGCGGAGTTCCTATGGCGGAAACATGATCTCCGACCGAAAGTTCCGCGCTGGATCCCAGCTGAAGAACAAATTCCGGCTCGACCTCGACTTTCAGAAGCGCAAGGTCAAGAACCGGATCATAGCCTGTGACCTTAGCAGGAATTCTTGTGTCAGGATCCGAGGCAAGCTTGACATAAAGCCTTGCGAATCCCTCATACTCCGGATCGACAAGGTCTGTTATGACATGATTGTTTGTTATTATGTAGCCGCGGCTGTCGATGAAAAATCCTGAGCCTATGATCCGGTCAGCATAACCGGCGCCGTTCTTTACAGCGATGCCGCGGTCAACCCACACCGTGACCGTCGCGTCAATGCAGTTTCTGACGGACTTCGGAGTCTTACTGGCATCAGCAGGCCTGAAGCCCGGAACATCCGATTCTCCCTGCGGAGCCTCATTCTCCCGGACGAACGGAATTCCGACCGCCACAAGGGAAGCCGAATAGCGTTCCGCCTCCAGAAAATTTTTCTCCTCCGCAGCCTCTTTCATTTTCAGGCGCACGATTTCCGCACATTCATCTGTTTTTCCGCCGTCTCCAAGCAGAACCGCACGCCACAGAGCCTCGACAGGCTCGGACTGCATCAGTCTGTCTATACGCTCAATCTCGTTTCTGACCACGACATCATCGCTGTAATCCAGCTGAGCCGTAATTTCCGCAGGCTGCTTCACGGAACGGCATGAAAAACACACAAGCGGAAGGACGACGCAAAACAGCAGCCTGAGTTTACGGTGAATTCCACAAGACATTACGGTCGCTGCTCCTGAATATCCGCTGCGCTTCCGGATTCACCCCGGATCTCCGAAATCTCCATGGATTCCGCAGCTGTCTCCGGCGTTCCGGCCGGAACAAAACGGCAGAAATATGAGTCTCCGGCTCTTACGGCAATAATTCTGCCGCCGTCGGCCGTAAAAACACAGGGAACTCCCTGCTCCGGAACGGATGCGCCGGATAATCCGGCAAGGAATTCGAGATTCTCAGGCTCAGGAACCTCACCAAGCCAGAACACATTGCCGGCGCCGCCTTTTATCACAGCTTCGGTTTTTCCTCCGGTCTCCACGGAAACAGGCTGCCCGCCGGAAAAAAGCACGCTCACAGGCGGCTCCGAAGCGGACAGACGGAAAACGGATTTTTCCTCAGAAGGCTCACCGTTTTTTCCGCTGCGGACTATATGGGTGAATTCCTGAATTCCGTCCCCGTCAGTATCCCAGGACGAGACGGTCTCTCCGTCGCCATACTCCTCCGTGAATTCCGGAACGGAATCTCCGTCCCTGTCAATCTGAATCTTGTGGAGACAAAATCCCATGTCCGCCGCGAATTTTCCGAACACTGACTCCGCATATAAATCCGGCGCCTTTGAGCCGGATTCGGCGCCCCCCCTGTCTGTTCCGTAGAATTCCTCCGTCTCCATATAACCGTCGCCGTCGGTGTCCAGACGGCGCACAAATTCTCCGGAGGCTGTCAACGAGGCGGCGGCGTAGAGCTTCTGCCCGTCATAAAATGAGACGGAGACAATATCACCGCCGTAAAGCGCATATTCCGCAGCCGAATTTTCCCGTTCGGATGTGGGGTAGGAGACCGAAGAGCAGGCGGAGACAAGCTTTTCATCAGAAAGGGCGGAAAGACCGGAATTCAGAGAAGGAACGAAAAATTCGATTCCGGCCGCGGAAAATACGGATGGAACAGTCATGTCAACAGGAGCGAAAAGCATATCTCCGTTCACGAATTCAAATGACGTGCCGGCAGGAAAAATTCCGCCGCCGTTTTTCAGTCTGACCGAAGCCACGGACGGATAGACGGAATACTCAATCTCCGTTCCTGTTCCGGCGGAAACAAGACGCACCGGCGTGCCGAAATCGCATTCGATATAAGGGACAGAATCAGTCTCGTCGTTCCCGTAGAAACAGACGGATGCCGGACGGCCACGCTCATATCTGACGGAAGTCTCATACTCCAGATCCGCATCGGAATCCACACGGACAGTTCCGCCGTAGGAAACAAGGAATTCCTCAAGAAGGGCAGGCATCTCCGCGCCGGCAAACCTGGAAACAAAATATTCGAGTTCCTCCAGCGCGACGGAATTTCCGGCTGAACGGCAGAAAATCTCTGCCGCCTCATCCGCGGAAATTATTCCGTTGTCGAACGCGGCGGCGGCAAAAAGCGGGGATGAGAAATTTCTCGCATGGATTGACCTTAGAAGCCTGTCCCTTGAATCACCGGAAACAAAGAATGACGCCATGGTCTCAAGCTGCATATCTCCGGCCGAGTAGTCGGGAAAAGCCGACGTATAGGACGAGGCTATCATCGAGACTTCGGATGGAATATCGTATTGTCCGGAGACAGCCGCCCTGATGACGAACGCACATTCATAGGAGAAAAAGGCGCGGACAAAGCGTCCGTCCGCCGGATAAATTCTACGCGCGGAATTTATCCGCCGTCGGGCCTCGGCAAGCGACTCAGAGGTTCCTGTCCTGTAGTAATTCTTTATACGGATTAATTCCGCATCCGCAGAATATACAAGCGGCTCCGCATCAAGAATTCCGAGAGAGCCTGAATAATCTCCTGTATCACAGAGAAGGTCGGCAAGAAGAATCCGCGCGGGCATCCGGTTGTAGCCGAGCCAGTCGCCGCCAAGAAATGCCGTCCTTACAGTCTCAAGGACATCTCCGCGCGGAGCCGAAAGGTTTCTCATGGCGGCGGCCTTTATATAATAAAGATCGGCGACTGTCGGATCATAGGAGAGCCCCAGCTCCGCCTGTCTTACGGCATTGGCGAAATCGCATGAAATAAGCTGCGACTCCGCGATTCTGAGGCACCTGACCGCCGTATTTCTTCCGGTTCCTGACGATGAACCTGCCGCGAAGGAGACACCGACACAAAAAAAACTCAAAACGGCAAAAAAAATTCTTTTCATAAAACCCCGCTGTCTAAACAGACTTTACGGTCCAGTCGCTGAATCCGGCGGCTGAGCCAAGAATGCTTATTATATTCTGTTCCGGAGACGACAGCTCCTGAACAAGAGGAATCATCGGCCGCATTTCCGGAGGAATGTGCCAGTCCGCGAAAATATCCGCAATCCGCCGCATTTTTCCGTCGGCCGCAAGAATTCTGTCATCGGTACGGAAATTCCTTATCCTGAATGGAAAATCCGTCCGTACCACGGCAGTCTTTTCTCCGCAGGTAATCTCAACTGACGTTCCGCCGGGAACTCCGTCAACGCAAATCTCACAGCCCGGAAACCCGTAGACACCGGATTCCCTTATTATAGCAGAAAAACACAAATCAGTTAGCCGCTCTGAATATTTTCTTACATAAAGATTTCCATTTTTAAGGGAAATTCTGACTTTTCCCGCATATTTGTCAAAACCGCGGGTCTTATTTCCGGCCGAGCAGACAACGTCCGACACAAACGCATCAGAAATTCTCTGGTCAGATGAGACCCGGTTGCAGGCCTTCAAGAGAAGCCGCCGCGCTACCGGAAAATCAAGCGCCGAGAAAGAATCCGCATCAAGAACCACAGAACCGTCTGGCTGAACCGGCGGAAGCTCCGGAACAAGAGCGTTCAGAAAATCCGAATCCGCACGCAGCTTTTCAGCCCCGTTGACAACCGAAGTCCGCCATCCGGGAAAAGACGAATCAAGGAAAGGAACAAGCTCATGCCTTATTCTGTTGCGGAGATAAGAGGTGTCGGAATTGGTGCTGTCCGTCCGCCACAGAATTCCCTTGATGTTGAGATAACGTTCTATGTCGCTTCTCTGAATCCCGATAAGAGGGCGGACGAAAATTCCCCTCCGCCGCCTTATTCCGGATGCGCCGTCCAATGACGCTCCCTGAAGGAAACGCATCAGGATTGTCTCAAGCTGATCGCCGGAATTGTGGGCGGTGGCAAGAAATGGCAATCCGTTCTCCTCGGCAAAACGCGAGAACTCCCTATAGCGAAGAAACCGTGCGGCCTCCTCCACCCCATGTCCACGTCCGGCGGCTTCCGCGGAGACCTCGCCGCGGCCGAGATTCCGGACCGAGCAGAGGACATCGAAACCGGCGGCACTGAGTCTGCCGCAAAGGCCGCTCACGAATTCAGCGTCCGTGACAGTCTCATCGTCAGGGCGTATAAAATGATTTACGGTTATTACATAAAGCCGGAAGCCGTATCTGAGTGAAAGCGCAGCCATCGACATAAGAAGGGAGACTGAATCAGCCCCGCCTGACACCGCGACACCGCATGACTGAATTCCGCTGGAAAGATCCACTCCGCATTTTCTCAGACCGCTTTCGACGCGCCGCTCAAATTCAACCGAAAAACCGGAGTCCGCAGACACAGGCATACAAGATGCCGTCCGTTCAGGTGAGGTATTGAAATCAGATTCCACATCTTTTCTTGGCGGAAAAGTCAAGGACTGCCGCTTTCCGCACAAATCGGTTTCTGCCATCGGATTCCTTTAAAACAAGAACGGGCTGCCAGAACGACAGCCCGTGTGTTGTTCCGAACCTGACTAGCGGGCCGGAGAGACGCTTACAACAGGAAGATTCTCATCTGTAAGGATTGTCACTCCCTCACCGAGAGAAAGATCCTTCACGCAGATTGACTCGCCGATGTTAACCTTTGAAATGTCAACCACGACACGCGCAGGAAGAGCGGAAGGAACAGCCTGAACCTTCACGTCAGGAATATGTTTCAGCAGGAATCCGCCCTTAAGAACTCCGGCCGGAGTACCTGAATACTGAATCTTCATTACGGCAGTAAGTTTCTCGTCAGCGGCAGGCTCAAAGAAATCCGCATGAAGAACCTTGTCTGTACGGATATTGTATTCTGTGTCCTTGATCAGCGCATCTTTGGCATCTTTTCCGTCAACTTTGAGTGTAATCATGGTCGTCGGAGTGATTGTACGCCAAACCTTGTTGAATTCGACCTCATCCACATCAAGCATCGTGGCTTCGCCCTTTGAATTGTATACGACAGCAGGAATTCTGCCTGACGCGCGAAGTCTCTTGGCAACTGTCTTGCCTGATTCGGTACGGGTCTTTCCGTTAATAACCAGCTTATCCATCTTAAAAGCTCCTTTATTTACTTTACAATATCAAATTTATATTTTCTGGGACGACAGGATTCGAACCTGTGGAATACCGGCACCAAAAGCCGGGGGCTTACCGCTTGCCGACGTCCCAATTATAAGCCGTTTCACCGTAGGTCAATTGTAACTGACGCCGGTCAAAATCTGCCCTGAATTATATTCACCCAAAATCCTTCCCTGCAATTCATTTCTGAATTCCGGACTTATCGGATGAACAATGTCCTTGAATTCACCGTCAGCTGTCTTCCGGCTGGGCATTGCTATAAAAAGACCGTTTTTGCCCTCAATGATTTTCACATTGTGCACGACAAAACAATCGTCAAAAGTGACCGTCACATAGGCACGCAACTTCGCCTCGGAATCCACTTTTCTGATCCGCAACTCGGTAATCTGCATAAGATATCCTCCGCTCTTATTTTTGGCGCGGACTAGACAGTCCGCACAAGCTTACAGTCCCAGATACCGGAAAGGAATTCGCATCCCCTTACCGCAAGTTGCATATCATCGTACACACCGTATACCGTCGAGCCTGAACCCGACATATCGACAAAAACAGCTCCTGCCTTTCTCAAATCGATCAACGCATCTCCGATCCGCGGATAAAGTTTCGAGACGACATCCGTAAATGTGTTCACGAAATTCCATTCAGCCGCAGCTTTATGATACACAATCTCCATCTCTTCCAATTCAGATCCCAGCAGTGCTTCTCCGGCATCCGCCGCCCGGTCAACCGCAGCATAAGCTTCCCTTGTGGAGGAATTTATACCCGGAAATATCAGAACAAGAAACAAGTCCTGTCTGCCCGGAATGTCTTTGACCTTCTCGCCGCGCCCGGAAACAGCAGAACATCCCCTGCCTCCAGCACCGCAGTTTAAAAAGAAAAAAACATCGCTACCTGTATTCGCCGCTATATAATCCAGCTGCTCCTTTTCGAGGGTGATTCCGCAAAGGCGTTCCGCGGCACGGACAAAAGCCGCCGCATCGGAAGAGCCGCCTCCAAGACCACCGCCGGCAGGAATTCCTTTTCTGAGCGTCACATCGAAGCCCGGAACAGGAATACCGGCAATCTCACGGAATGCGCGGTATGCAGCCGTCAAGGTATTTTCTTCGGGAAGAGACAAACCGGAACATCCGACTCTGCATCGGCCGTCGCCGGACACACGGACATCAAGTTCATCTGACAAATCCACCGTCTGAAAAATACTTTCTATATTATGGAATCCGTCGTCCCGTGCAGGCAAAACATTCAGTCCGAAATTTACTTTTGCATACGCTTTGACACGGATTTCAGTCGGCATTTGACTCTCCATTATACAAATTTTGCGCTTATGTCAAATACGGCAAAAGAATCCGCTTCTGACCGGTCTCACATTTTTCATATTTTATCCAAAAAGCAGTTGACAATAATATTACGCTGATTTACATTTTTATCCGCCGGGAGTTTCGTCACTTAACGCAGCATTTCTGTAATTCTGAGCAAAGAATTCAAGGAGTTTTTAATGTCCGCAGCCCTGCTTGATGATTCTTCACTTCAGCTGTCTTTCAGTTACGATGATGAATACGATGATTTTGACGACGTCGACGAAGACGATGACTTCGGCTATGACGATGACGACACGTTGGACAGTTTTGATGACGACGTGGATCTGTACGACGACGTATTCAAGGAGGAGGACGATCCGGACGAGCCTTATGACGATGTCGAGGCGGAGGACGGCTATTATCAGATGCATTCCGAAGGTGAGGAACTGATAGACGAGGACGAGGACTTTGACGAGAATTTCGACGACTGACACACCAGTGCAGACGAAAACACAACAGACATGAAAAAAAAGACCGCATTTTGCGGTCTTTTTTTTGTCAGACTTCCGGAGAAGAATTCTCTATATCTATTGTCTTTCCCGCATGCCACAGTTTCTCAAGGTCATAGAAACCGCGTGCGCTCTCAGACATAAGGTGAACCACTATGGGCCCCAAATCTATCAGATTCCAGTCATCGCCGTCCGGACTCCGCCGCTTTGTCGCATGAATCTCCAGGTCATTGTCCTTTATATAATCCCTGACCTGCCTGTAAAGCCCCTGCCAGTGCGCGGAACTGTTCACCGTGACGATGACAAAAAAATCCGTCCAGCTGTTAAGCCCGGAAACATCTATCACCGTAACATCACGTCCCTTGCCGTCCGCCATCAGCCGGGCAATCTCCTTCGCCTTTTCCTCAATGCTTTTCATTTTTATCTCGGATTACGTCTGACAACATAACGCCCGTTAAAATCCTTTCCGAGTATTATCGTAAAGTCAACACGCGCATCGTCAGATGAAATTCCTGCCTCCGTCTCAGAATCTGCCTGCCTTATGTTGGTGCAGTGGATGAATCCGCCGACCATCTTAGCTATATCCTCATTTCCGATATGATCAATTATAACCGTCTCCTCATAATCATTTGAATCGGCGTTAACCGCGCTCAGAACATCGTAGCTGGCGTTCTGAAACAGGATCGACGTGTTGCGCGCCAGCCCCTGAACGGTTGTTCCGTTCTGAATTTCAAGCACATAGGTTCTGCTCGGAACCGTTCCGTCCGTGGACACCAGCATTCCGGTAGTCTGCTTCACCGCCTCCTTCACGAATTCTCCGTTGTTCAGAGGAAAAAGGAGCTGCTGTCCGTCGACATTACGGATTGAGCCAGTGATTGTCTGTCTTATCACGGACTCAGTGTCAACCTGCGACAGGACGGAAAAAAGCGTCCTGAGCTCCGAATCAGAAACATTACACGACATGCATTCTGCATATTTACGGAAATTGCCGCCCCTAAAAATGATGAAATTCCGGTCATGCAGTCCTGTCAGAAATGCAGTCATGACATTCTGGTACCTGTCCTGAACATCTGACGATGTCTCCTCGGAATCACGGTACTTCAGATATGTCAGAATTTTATCACCGTCAAGATCCACCGCTCCTGAAGGAAGAAGCCATCTTGTTCCGTCATCGGCGCGGCAGTCCACCGGAGCCGGTATGAACACCCTGAGACCTCCGAGCATGTCCGTCAGCTTTACAAAACAGTCAAGATTAATGACGACATAGAACGGAACGCCAAGTCCGAGCATCCGCTCCACCTCAGTGCGGTAGCTGTCTATCCCCTTCTCCTGGTAAACCCTGTCAATCCTGTCAACACGGCCGAGGCTCCTGTATATAGCGCCTGTATTTCCCGGAATATTTATCACGGCGGCCTTGTTGAACACCGGATAGTTTGCGATGACATCAGAGAAAAGAACGGAACCGTCATCGTCCTCCACAACAAAAAGGACTTTCAGGAGGCTGTCACTTTTGACAACCTCCTCGACCGCATCAGTTCTAAGGGAGAACATGAAAATTCCTACCACAACCGCAACTATGAGCAGGATAATGACTATAAAAATGGCACCTTTCTGTTCGTCCCTGAATTTCCGCATAGGCTACACCCCGAAATGCTCAAGCAGTTTCCGTGTCTCAGGAAAAAGGGCATATCCCTTTCCCTTTGATTTCACATATCCGACAGTATCGGCAAGAACCGTCCTGAACATATCATCAAGCGTATGCTCAAAAAGGCTGTTGCGGTAGGAGTCGGTTATATATTTGCGGCCAGGCTCTATCTTGTCGGCCACATAGAGCGCTTCTGTCAAAGCTCCCATCCCGACCTTTCCGGAAGTGTGGAAAGCCACAGCCTCCAGCAGCTCATCATCATCCACAGAAAATTTCCGCCTGAGAAGGACGGCGGCCGCCCTGCCGTGAAGAAGCGACGGCTTTTCCCTCTCAATGCCAATGACCGGCATTCCGTCCTCCGACGCAAGCTCCAGAAGCCGTTCCGGAGAATCCTCCTTGCACATATCGTGGGCGATGCCGGCCAGATACCCCTTTCCATCATCAAGAGCATAATGACGGCATATCCGCGCGCACATACCCGCAGTCCTCAGGGAATGTCCGTATCTGGATTCCGAAAGTCTTCCGCTTATATATTCTCTGATTTTCTCTGTCAGTTCCAGATAATCCATAAAATTTCCACAGTCCGAGCCTCAGCCGGCGTTTTCCGGCATCGGAATATGTCCTACTCCGCAGAAACCGGCCGGCCCGCATACAGTTTTTCCGATACAATATACTCAAAAACAGCGCCGGGAACAAGATACCTGAAACTTTTTCCCGATGCGGCCCGCGCCCGTATCTCAGTGGAAGAGACAGGAAGAACGGGATTCTCAAGGAAACGGAATTTCCATCTGAAGTTCTCCGGTGAAAATTCCGTTCCGAAATCTCCAGCATAGTCACCGGAAGGAGAATTCCTGAATCCGGACGAATCGACATTGTTCAGCTCCGGATGGCGGCGTGCGACAAGAAGCTCCGCATGGTCCGCCACATAATCCGCGCGGTGCCATTTTCCGAATTCCGCGGCCACTTCCTCCCCCAGTATGAATGCCGGCTTTCCGTCAAGCCGCGGTCCGTACTTCTCAAGGATGAACGCAAGCGTATCCGAGGTATACGAGACTCCTCCGCGGACAATCTCGCAGTCCTCGGCGGCAAAAATTCCTCCGCCCTCAGCGGCGCAGAACCGCCGTACAAGCTCAAGCCGCTGCGACGGAGAGACATCTCCGTTCAATGACTTGTGGGGAGGAATGAACGTCGGCACGAACAGGACCCGGTCAAAACCGAGCTCCGTGACGGCGGTGTCGGCCAGCATCGCATGTCCTATATGGAGCGGATTGAAACTGCCGCCGATAATGGCGATTCTCACTGCTCGCTTCCCGGATACTGGACAGGCTCATCATCAACAAAAGCGCGGGAATTCATGAAACTGGATTCCGGAGACTCAGGCGCCTTTCCAGGCTCGGACAGGGCACGGTTTTCAAGCCTGTTCACAAGATTTATGATTTCCCTTCTGGCATTATCAAGGCCGCGCCCCGTCATGGCGGAAACAGGAATGACAGGAATTTCAGGCGCGGCGGAGCGGATTTTCTCTATAATCTCAAGGGCACGGTCAAAAGCGCCATCGACATCCGTCTTGTTGCAGAGAACTATCCGCGGTTTCTCCATAAGCGCAGGCGAATACGAGGAAAGCTCATCACAAAGAGTATCATACGCCGTAGCATAGTTGTCATCAGAACAGTCAATCATAAAAATCAGACAGGCGGTCCGGGTTATATGCTTCAGGAACTGGTCTCCAAGACCAGCGCCTTCAGACGCGCCCTCAATGATTCCGGGAATATCCGCTATCACAATGTCGCTCTCGTCATCCACACGCAGAACTCCGAGATTCGGGATTTTTGTGGTGAACGGATATGGCGCTATTTTAGGGCGCGCGTTTGTGAACGCCGTAAGAAGCGACGACTTTCCGGCATTCGGAAATCCGACAAGCCCCACATCAGCCATTATGCTGAGCTCTATCCGGAGCATCCTTGTCTCGCCGGGAGTTCCCGGATGCGCATAGCGCGGAGCCTGATTGGTCGATGTCTTGAAATGGACATTTCCCCATCCGCCTTTTCCGCCCTTCAGAAACGTGAACTGCTCCTCCCCGGAAGAGGCCGCAAAATCATATATAAGCTCGCCGGTATCCGCATCCCTTATTGTAGTTCCCGGCGGAACCGGTATCACGACATCCTCGCCGTCCTTTCCGAAGCGGTTCCACCCCTGACCGTCTCCGCCGTTCTTCGCCTTGAAACAGTGACGGTGGCGCAGCTTTCCGAGAGTCCGGAGATTACGCCTCACGCAGAAAATGACATCTCCGCCTTTTCCTCCGTCGCCGCCGTTCGGTCCGCCATGGGGAATATATTTCTCACGCCTGAATGATATGCAACCGTTTCCTCCGTTTCCGGAACGGACTTCTATCAGCGCCTCGTCTGCAAACTGAACCATATTTCTTCCATAAAATAAAATGCACGGATCACCGTCCGAAACGAAAACCGTCAGGATGATGGCTTCCACGCACGAACAAAAAAAATACCCGGCACAGAAAAAATCCTGTCCGGGTAATCATCAGCCTGGAATATCGCGGCAAAACCTATGCTTCCGCCGGAGCGACAGAAACAACCTTTCTGTTCATGCGCTCACCGTAAACAACTTTTCCGTCAGCAGTGGCAAACAGACTGTCATCCCCGGCCCTTTTCACATTGTCACCGGGATAGAATTTTGTTCCGCGCTGTTTAAGGATGATTGATCCGGCAGTAACAAATTCTCCGCTGTATTTCTTTATACCCAAATTCTTCGGATTTGAATCACGGCCGTTCTTCGCACCGCTTCCGCCTCTAGTTCTTCCCATAATATTCTCCTAATTTATGCAAGAGTTATATCTTCGACACGGACATTAGTATAATGCTGTCTATGACCGATTGTACGGTGATAATCTTTCTTTGATTTATATTTGAATACGATAACTTTCTTGTCCCTGAAAGAATCCTCAACGACAAGCTGAACTTTCGCACCGTTCACATAAGGCGAACCGACACTGATTTTATCACCGTCGCTTACCAGAAGAACTGTATCGACATCAATCTTTGAACCTTTCTCCGCATCAACTTTATCTACTGTAAGGACAGCTCCCTTCTCGGCTTTATACTGCTTGCCCTTAAATTCAATAGTCGCGTACATATAATACCTCTATTTTTAGAATTCTGATCTGTGCGTCCGGCACGGCGGAATCAAAGGAAACGGCAATCCCAACCGCACGGGCTGATGCATGGAGCACTGATGCATAAAACGGGGATTAGATACAACAGTCAAAAACAGCCATACACGTACCGAAGATATTATCAAATAAAAGCACAAAATGCAAGTGAAATTCAGACATGGCGGCGTATGCCGTCAAATTTTATCTTATACAGGAAGAGCCCTTCCGGAGGAGCGGTAATTCCGGCCTTCCGTCTGTCGCAGGCGGCGATTATCTCCCTGATGTCAGAAACATCACCGCCTTTTCTGTCCAGACCGACGAGAGTTCCTGTTACGGTACGGACCATTTTCCACAAAAACGCATTCGCCTCTATCTGGAACACAAGCACATCCGCCCCGAACATATCCTTTCCCACGAAAAATTCAGCGCCGTCAATGTAACGGAAGGTCGAGATGCTTCCGTCACCGCCGGCCGAAAATGACGCGCAGTCCATCTCGCCCCGCAGGCAGGACGCCATCCTGTTCAGACGTTCAACATCCGGCTCATATTTTCCAGGACTCCACACGAATCTGGCGGCCGCGGCGGAAACTGCCGGTGTCATTGAGATGAAATACCTGTAAACACGGCTTGTGGCGCTGAATCTGGCGTTGAAATCCGGAGGAACCTCTTCCGCCGCCATGACGCGGACATCTCCGGGCAGAAAAGCATTCAGCGCGCGCACATAATTTGCCGCCGGAATTCCGTCATTAGGAGAGAAAAAATTGGCCGCCTGACCGAGCGCATGAACACCGCTGTCCGTCCGTCCGGATCCGTACAGGCTGACGGGCTGACCGTGAAGACGCCTCAACGCCTTCTCAAGCTCCCCCTGAACGGTACGCCCGGCCTCGCCTCCGTCCGGATTGTCCTGACGCTGCCATCCGCAGAAATCCGTCCCGTCATAAGAAACAGTAAGCAGTATATTTCTCATCGTCTCAGAATTCGTCGTCGCTGACAACCTTTGACAGCTTGTCATAAAGGTTTCTTGCGTGCTCCAGAAGCGGTCCTGGTTTGTTCTTTGACGATTTTCCGAGGCCGAATATCCTTGCAATCGCCGTCTTTGACTCGCTTAGCTTTTTAAGACGGAGCTGCATATCAGTCTGCTGACCGTATTTGTACTCAAGCAGCCCGCAAAGATAAATAACCCCGTCCCATCCGTAGTTCTTGTCCATATCCGGACCGAAATTGCTCAGGGTGGAACTTTTCTCCGTGCGGTTCATCTCATTCAGAACGGCCTGCTCATAAAGGAACAACGCTTTCCGGTAAAAAACCTGGGCCACATAATCATAATTATGTTCCGGACACCTGACATCAAGCTCGCCGCAAAGCCAGGCGAGACGCAGAGAGATTATCGCCATCTTCATTGTGGGAATCATCTCGACACCTACGGAACCGTAACTAAGAAGCGCGAGATAATACATCGCCGCCCCGTCAAAAAGAGTCCGCTCCTTGCTCAGATTGAAATACGGAAATACGGTTTCCACCGCCGTTTTCCGCGCGTTCATATCATCATAAAGCTTGTCAAGAACCGCGGTATTCTTAATTTCCTTGAAGTCTGACCAGAAAAAGGCCGAATAGCAGTGGGGACAGGCGCCGATGTCATATATAAGCGGATACACCCTTCCGAATTTCGCGGAAGGCTCGAAAATTCTATGCAGCTCGTCGGTAAGACCGCCGGCAATCATGCGTCCGTTTCCGCTCAGCATTATCTCACGCTGGAAATTCTTCTTGCATACAGGACACAGGCATTTTTCCTTTGACCAGTAGGATATTGAGGGTTTCTTGCCGCCTGACTCTTTTTTTACACCTGAAACCATAACGCCTCCCTGACTACTAATAGGAAGAATTCAGTCCGCCGGCCTTAACCTGAAAGTGGCTGAATTCCATACTGAAAGAAGCCCGTCCCTGTGTGGCTGAACGGAGATTCGTGCTGAATCCGAACATCTTCGCCATGGGAGCCTGGGCATGGATTATCTCTCCGGAAGCCTTGCTGTCCTGCCCCATTATGTTTCCGCCGCGCTGCGTCAGCTGACTGCTCGCGGGACCTACAAATTCCTTGGGACATGAAATATCGACATTCATCACCGGCTCAAGAATCTGCGGACCGGCCTCGGAACACACCTTGTCAAAAGCCTGAGCCGCGCAGGCCTCGAATGCGAACGGTGTAGATGTGAGCTCATTGTAATCTATCGCAGTAACTGTGACTGCTATATCAGTGCATGGATAGCCGAAACGGATTCCCGAGTCAAGGGAATTCCTGAAACTGTTCTCCACGGCCTCAAAAATCGCGTCGGGAATATCACCATGTCTGACAGTACAGGTGTAGGAATTTCCGCTGCCCTTCTCGCACGGCGCAACCTTCACCGTAAGTCCGGCGGTGTTCTCCTTTCCGGCAAGGACACGGCTGAATTCGCAGGATGTCTCAGCCTCATTTGATATTGACTCGCGGTAAGTCACCTGAGGAGCGCCGACATTGCACTTCACGCCGAAATCATCCCTCATTCTGGTCACAAGAACATCAAGATGCAGCTCGCCCATTCCGCTTATGATAAGCTGGCCGGTCTCCGCATCCTCGTGATATGTGAAAGTCGGATCCTCGCGGGAAAGAAGGGCAAGGGTCTCGTTCATCTTGTCACGCTCGGACATGCTTTCCGGCTCCAACGCGACGGAAATCACAGGCTGAGGGAAGACAGGTTCCTCCAGGAGCACGGTGAAAGCCTCGGTTCCTACGGAATCACCTGTCTGAGCCAGCTTCATTCCGATAAAAACCGCTATATCTCCGGCGGAGACGCTGTCCATCGGCTCGCTTTTGTCCGCATGCATTCTGAGAATTCTGTTCACGCGTTCCCGCTTTCTCTTGTTTATGTTGTACACCTGCGTCCCGGACGAGATTTTTCCCGAATACATTCTGACGTAGCAGAGCGGTCCCATCTCGCGGTCATACTGAATCTTGAACACGAGTCCCAGCGCCATCTTTGAGGGATCACACGGCACGGTGACCGGCTCCTCTCTGTCCTTTTTCACGTGAATTCCGGCGGCAGGAGGAACCTCGTCCGGAGCGGGAAGATAATCTATGACCGCGTCTATCAGCGGCTGAACACCCTGATTATGTCTTGCGGAGCCCATGACGAAAGGAACGAACCTTCTCTTTATCGTCCCTTCCCTTATCGATGCCTTAAGCTGTGCGGACGTTATCTCACCGCCCTCAAGATAAATCTCTCCCAGCGCATCATCGTAGGACGCGACCTGATCGACAAGCTTTTCACGCCATTTGTCCGCCTCGTCCCGCCTTGAAGCATCAATGTCCGAACAGGTGAACGTCTCGCCCTCGTCATCGGCGTTCCAGCGGATTTCCTTCATCTCAAGAAGATCAATGACACCCTCAAAATCAGGCCCCTGCCCGATTGGAATCTGCAGCGCAAGACATTCCGCTCCGAATTTTTCGTGGACATCAGCCATCGAGCCGAAGAAATCAGCACCGACACGATCCATCTTGTTCATAAAGCACAGACGCGGCACATTGAATTCATCCGCCTGCTTCCATACGGTTTCCGTCTGCGGCTGGACACCGTCAACAGCGCAGATTACCGCCACCGCCCCGTCGAGAACACGGAGTGAACGCTCCACCTCCGCGGTAAAATCAACGTGTCCGGGCGTGTCTATGATATTTATCTGGTAGTTTTTCCAATAAGTGGTTGTGGCGGCGGAGCAAATCGTGATTCCCCTTTCCTGCTCCTGAGCCATCCAGTCCATGGTGGCCTGCCCGTCGTCAATCTCCCCGATTTTATGGATTTTTTTTGTATAATACAGAATCCGTTCCGTGGTCGTGGTCTTTCCGGCGTCGATATGCGCCATAATCCCGATGTTTCTCATTTTATCAAGTGACATAAAACCTCTGATAATATTCCGGCAGAAATATTTCCGCCCATTATACCGGTTTATGCCCTTTTTAACAATACAAGGAACATCGGGAGACACGGCGCCCGTAAAACGGAATTTATTTTTTCCCGGTCACGATGATTCCGGTGATGTTGGCGGGCTTACCCTCGCGGCTTTTTGACGCGCGGCGCGACACCACCACATGAAGGGTGTATTTCTCCGGCCCGGCGCCGCTGACTATCTCCTTATAGGCCCAGCCGAGGTAGCCCCTTCTGTTCGCCTGGAAGCAGTTCAGTATGACCTTCGGAGATTCGGTCCCGTCCGGCAATGTGACCCAGGCCTGCGCGTCCCTGAACTGGTCGCTCTCGCAGTAGGTTATTCCCACGGAAGTTCCCTCAAGCTCAAAAGTCATCTCAGCGCCGGCCTCAGCCGACTGCCACCCCTGTCTGGCCTGACCATGCGAAACCCATTCCGTGTGGACAGGACTTCCCGCCGTCCAGCCGGAATTTGAAACCGGCGAGATGTTGTCCCGGTGATAATACCGGGGGAATTCAAAGCCGTCATCGGTAAGCGGCACAGGAAGCTCCCTGACCGGAGACGGAATTCCGGAGTCAGGCGGAAGATTTCTCCATGTATTTTCAAGCCATTCCGTAATGAACGAGGCTATCGAGGCGTGTCCCGCATTGTTCGGGTGCACAGACTCCTCGCCGTCAAAAAATTCATCAAAGTCAGCATTCGGATTGGCGGAGAAAACGCAGTCCTTCCAGCTGACATACGGAATATGGTAATACTCACAGATTGGCTGCTGTTCATACTGCTGGCCTGAATAAGGAGGCTTGCGCTCGTTCACGAAAAGCGCCAGAACCGCGGTATCCGTTCCGTTCATCATCTGCCGGATCACACCCTCGTAGGTACGGCGGCGGACTTTCGGATCAAGCCACTGGTCATTCATGGCGAATTCAAGAATAACCATGTCCGCGCCGATTGCCTTTATATGATCCCCAACTCTGACCGACGCGAACGCCGAGTCCGTTCCGCTTACGCCCTCATTCGCGAACGTGAGCTCGCACCCGCTTTCCGCGGCCTTGCTTCTGAACCATCCGGCGGTCCGGGCGGCCCAGCTGTTTGCATTTATGGGATTGGAATTATAGCCCGTGGTGATTGAGCCTCCGAGCGCGGCGATTTTCACGCGTTCGCCGCGGCGGAGCTTCGCCATCACATTCTGAATTCTGACTTCAGCGTTTTCTTCCATAAAATTGTCTCCAGACGCGCACAGGGGCAGAACCGCGACGGAAAATGCCGCCAGCGCGCACAAAAAAAATCTTCTCATCCGGCACCTCATCTGAATGACGGAAGCTCGTCACGGGTTATCAGATAATCGTTCTCATAGAATTTCTTGAACGTGTCTATGTCCGTGAATTTTCCGCTGTACCCGTTCTTTGACGTCCGCACAAAATCACCGTTCCAGGTACAGAACCAGGACCAGGGACTTTTCTCCCGCCGCAAGGCCTCTATGTCGGGAAGCGCGCCGTTTTCCGATACAGCGACAAGTTTCGGCTGAGCGGTAGCCGCCTGAATCAGAACCAGCTCATCATGGAGCGGTTTGTAATTGCGTTCTCCCGGATAACTGTCATAGGAGATGACATCCGCATACTCATCTCCGGGATACCAGTCAGGATTCTGTCCGTTCCATACCCAGATAAGGTTGTTCAGTTTATGATAATTCACCAGACGGTCAAAAAGCATACGGTAAAGCTCGATATAGCTGTCCTTTCCGTGCGCGCCCCACCAGAACCATCCGCCGCTTGCCTCGTGAAGCGGACGCCACAGAACAGGAATGTCCGCATCCTGAAGACTTTTCAGCTGGACGGCGATCTCATCAATATCGCGCAGCATAAGGCGGTATTCCTCGCTGTCATGGTTTCTAAGCCCGTTCACAAAATTGAACGTTGTGGCTCCTGTCCTGAATCCGTCATACCAGCGCTTGCCCTCCACATCCTGATTCACAAGATCCTTGGGCGCGTTCCAGTGCCAGCAGCAGGTGATTATACCGCCTGCGTCCCACCATCTCTTAGCCTCGCGGACGACCGAGCTTCTTGTTCCGTGCTCAACGCGCGACGGAGAGAAGTCAATCAGATCAATTCCGAGAACAGCCGGATATTTTCCTGTCGTCTGATTTATTACCTTTATCTCCGGCGTGCCCGCATAAATCTGCTGGCCGGAAAGGATTCCCTTTCCGCGCATTCCCACAAGATATTTATAGAGCGTGGCGGCCTGCCGGGACGGATTTTTGGTGACAAGTTCCGCCGGAGGAGAAATTTTCCTGCTTATCGCGGACGTAAGCGGCTTAATCTCTACGGAATCAAGCTGCCATTCTCCGGTAAGCCCGGTTATATAAAGGGTATGTCCGCCCTCATCAAGAAAGACCCCGCTGTTCACATAAATCTGTGAGAATTTCTGCGAATACGGCAGCCTCTGGGCGCATACGAACCCGTCATCATCATATTCAACTTTTAAACTGACGCGTCTGTCCTCGTTAGGATTCCGCGCATTCAGCACGACCGCATAATCACCGGACTTTGCGACATCGACGTTCACTCCGACGCAGCTCTGGTCATAGGAAATGAACTGCACATATCCAGAACCGGAAAATCCCTTCACTTCAGAAGCCTTCGTAACACCATATAAATCGCCGTCCTCGGCCTCAAATTTCTGCGCGGCGGCAGGAAAAACAAGGCATAGTCCCAAAACGGCAGGAATCATTTTTTTCAGCATAATCTCCACCAGCCGGACACCTCCGCATATCGGACAATCCGGACAAAAAAAATCTGCCGGAAAGGAAAAATTCCTTCTCCGGCAGAACAAGAATTCTGTTATCTTTCCGTAATCACAAGATTGTCAATCACGAAATCCTTCATGTTGTGGCCGCCGAACTGGAGCGGGATTTTTCCGTTCTGGAGGACATCAAGAACAGTCGCCGACACATGGACGACTTCTCCTGCAGATGAAACATCCTTCTTTGTCCATCCGTATTTGTTCAGCTCATCCTGATACGCCTGAACCCAGACGTAAGCGCCCTCGCCCGGAGCCTTGAGCGCCTTGACATCAAATTCAATCACATACTCACGCCAGCCGACAATTGCAAGCTTATCGGCATCAGTAATCGCACCGGTAATATCAGCGCCGTCCTTCTCGTAATCCATGGAAATCTTGAGCGAACCTTTGTCAATCGCCTCGGCGCCGTCAACCCAGGAGACCGCGACGGAACTGTAGTCTGTTCCCGGCATCATGCGGAACGCCTCGGCCTGCTTCTTCTTCTTGAAGTCCATTTCTATCTTCTTGAACGGAAGCTTCTCAAGTTTGCCCATCGGCTTGTTCGCATCGGCGACAAGGGCGACAGCTTTCGGAGTCCAGGCGGCTATTGCGGACGCAGGAGAATTTCCCGACCACACAATCTCGCCGAGGAAGCTGTTAATTATCGACTCAATCGGAGACTCGGTATATCCGGGATACCAGGCATCCTTCTCCATTGTATCGCCGAGCGTGAAAATCTCCTCCGGCCATGTTTTCGCGCGGTTGGCCTTGTCGTCGGCAGTCCATTCCTCCAGACAGATGTTGATGAATTTTCCGGCATAAGTCGGACTGTCAGAACCGGCACCGATGGCGTATCCGTCACATTCAAAGATGTTCTTCTTTTCCTTGTTGCTCGGTCCGAACGGAACAGGAACATAGCAGAGCTCGTCACGTGTGTTCGCAAGAAGCGATGACGGATAATACTCGCGCTCCATCATCATCGCGACGGTTCTGTTAGGAATTCCGTCCTTGGCGATGTTGTTGTCCTGAAGATACCATCCGTCCTTCTTCGCCTGCTCAAGGAAAGAGAGAGCCTCGGTCACACGCTGGTCCTCGAAATTCAGGGTTATGTTCGCATTCGAGTCTATATTTGTAAGAGTCGCGCCGTTCGCATAGATAAGTCCAGCGGTATACCAGTTGGCGAATCCCCAGCGGTCAATTGTTCCCGAACCGGTAGTATCCTTTGTAAGTTTCTGCGCAAGGGAACGCAGATGGTTCCAGTCCCACTCGCCTCTCTGCCACAGGGCATAAGGCTGATCCTTCTCGGCGATTCCTTCCTCTTCCATGAGCGTCTTGTTGTAAATGACGATCCAGTAGTGGTTTGACAGTTTGTGCGATGCGGCATAATAATGCCCGTCATATTTGAACGATGCGTCCATACCGGGTATGTTCATATAATCAGTCTTGAGATTGACATATCCGTCAATCGGCTCAAGATAACCCTTGGTGTAGAATTTCGGGAAATCCGCGCTTCTTGCGAACGTCACGTCTATCGGGTTTCCGGCTGCCATATAAGTAAGAATCTTTGACTGCCAGTTGCCCCAGTCGGACAGCACGAACGTGACCTTTCCTCCGGTCTCCTTCTCGTAGCGGGTCTTGGCCTTGACCATGACATCCTTCTTGTTGCGCGGATTCACCGCCGGGCGGAATACGGTAATATCCGCGCTCTCCTTTGCAGACAGAGCGGAAACCGCAAGCGCGAGCATGAGAGCCGCAATTCTTGTTTTCTTCATTTTTTCCTCCTGATAAAAATGACTCCGGAAATTCCAGGCGGAATTCCCGGTAAAATATAAAGATTCCTTAATAAATTCCCTGCGCCGGGCCCGTCAGCCTACAAGTCCGGTTCTTGTAATACTTTCCGTAAAATACTTCTGGGCAAAGATATACATTACAAGGAGCGGCATTATGACGACGAAACAGGCCGCCTCAAGGATTGATGCCTCGCTGAGCGCGACATCCGCGGCGTTCATGTGCTCCGCAAGGAGCTGAAGCCTGTCCTGAAGAACCGTAACTCCGACCGACAGCGGATAGTTGTCCACATAGAACATGACCGAAAGATAATAGTCGTTCCAGTGCCAGACGATTGAGAAAAGCACGATAACAATCACTATGCTTCCCACGTTCGGAACCATTATCCTGATGAACGTGGAGAAAGGATTGCAGCCGTCCACGTAAGCCGCCTCCTCCAGCTCCTTTGGCATACCGGAGAAGAACTGCCTTATCATGTAGATATAAAGTCCGCTTCTGATTCCGACTCCTGTTACGGACATCAAATAGAACGGCCAGTCGGTATTCAGAAGATTCACTGTGACCGCCTCGCCGCCATTGAAGGGACGGAGCAGCTGTCCAAGACCGAAAAAATCAAAGAAATGGAACTGGACATAAAGAGGAATTATTATCGTCGATGCCGGAACAATTATCGTGAACAGCAGGCACGTGAACAGAATGTCCCGGCCCTTGAATTTGAACCTTGAGAAGCCATAGGCGACCATCAGACACACGAACACCTGCAGCACGACGGACGGAACAAGCATTGTCAGGGTTTTTATTATCGAATCCTTGAATCCAATAAGATCATCCGCAAGGACAAAGTTGTTCAGCGTAAGCGTTTTCGGAATCCAGATGATTGTCGGATCCAGCCGGTCCACAGGATCCCGGAATGCGTTTGAAAGCAGGAAAAGCACGGGATAAAGCAGGACATAAGCCATTCCGACAAGAAACAGCGTCCGGAAAATTCCCGTCACAACAGAAAGCGACTTGTCCGCCGCGGTCTTATTCTTGAATTTAAATCCTTTTGTCATCACGCTACCCTCAGTTCAGAACCTTGTTGACACGCTTTGTCAGGAATTTGTCAACCAGCATTATAAGAAGAAGCACAATCACAAAATATATTATTGATATTGTCGTGCTGTACTCATACCGTCCCTGGTTCACATAAGTGACAATCATGCGCATTATCTTGTTTGAATAGTCCGTGAAATAGTCAATTATCGAATAGATTACGGTCATCACAATAGTAGGGGAAATCATCACAAAGGTGATTTTCCAGAATGTCTCCCATTCGGTCGCGCCTTCGATTCTTGCGGCCTCGTACATGCTGTCGGGAATACTATGCAGGGCAGAAAGAAGAAGAAGAATCTGTACTCCGCTGCGCCAGGTAAGATCCAGAATCGAGCCGACTGTGTTCGTGATAATCTGGACAACCTGGAAATTCATGCCTGACTTTACAAGAACCTCGTTTATTATTCCCGTCTGAAAGAGCGTGGCCGCCTGTCCGGTTCCGGTCGCAAGCACATTCTCCTTGAGGATTGTGATTACAACTCCGGAAGAAATTATGACCGGAAGGAAGAAGATTGAACGCATAAGCGTGCGACCACGGAAATTGTTGCGAAGAATCAGAGCTATGAACAGACTGAAAAACACGATTATCGGGACCTGATACACGATGTTCAGCGTGGAACTTACAATCGCACGGGAAAAATCCGGATCAACCGTAAACGCCTGGATATAGTTGTCAAGTCCGACAAAATCCATCTTAAGGCCGGAACTTGATATGGACATCTTGCTGAATGTGTATGTCAGCGCTTTGAGCAGCGGCACCGCGAAAAAGTAAATGAAGCCCAGAAGCCACGGAGCGATGAAAACCCAGCCCCATCTTGACTGTTTCTCTATAAGGCCCGCGCCTTTGCGTCCGGGCTTTTTCGTTTTGGTCTTTTCCATATTATCTGTCCTCGCTCACCGCCCAGGAATACGGTCCGGCCGTCATTCCTCCGGCAGTTATGGTCTTGTCTGAATAATTCGTAAGAATCCTGACTCCGTTGTCATAAACGGTGATGCGTCCGCCGTTACCGTAAACCTCATGGGATTTTATTGTCCTGCCCGAAATTCTGTCGGCCACCGGCTTTATCTCGGTATAAATCGCCGCAGCCTCGTCAAGCCAGTCCTCGGCATAAACCGACATATATGACTGAAGCCTTGAATCGCGCAGCTCCTCCTGATTCCTTGTGATCCACAGATACGAAATGTCGGAGCCTGTCTCCAGAAGCTGAAGCTTGTACACCTTTGTGTCCACGGCACGGTTCGCAGGAAAATTGGCGAACGGAATATAGCCGCGCAGCAGAATCTGATAAAAAGGAACGCTATAGTCTTCTATATCATAGCTGCTTGAGACAGCCGGAACATCCGTTATATAAGACACATTTTTCAGCGCATAGTCAAACGGACGGCTCAGCAGAACCGGATGCGACGACTGGACATCATCAAGGAGGAGGGAGAAACCGTCCGCAGTCGCGTCACGTGAATTTCCGTTCTTTCCGAAATCAGAGCCGACAATATTTCCAAGAGAATCGGGAGCAAGTCCGATTTCCGGATATTTCTTGTCCGCCCCGGCAAGAAATTTCGCAACGCCCTTCTTTACAGACGACAGCCTCAGAATCCAGTTCGGATAAGTGTCGCTTCCGGTCTTCTCGTCAAAAGTGGACATTCTGAAATCAGGAACCTTAACAGGAGATTTGTTTATCTCCCTGTTCGCATTCAGTTCCTTTATATGCCCCAAATCCGAACGGTACAGATTGACAAAATCGGCGCCGCCGTAAAAATCGATTCCGTTCTCATCAAGATATCCGAGCAGCCTGTTGAATCCGCGCTTTCCGCCGAGCTTAGGCTCCGGCGATGGAGATGCCGGATATTTTCCGAAAATTCCGCCGTCAATCCATCCGTCATATTTCACGACAAAATCACCGACTCCGCGCTCCTTCAGCGACTCAATCACCGTCTCAACGTCATCAAAAGGCGTGTACGGAATTTCCACCGACTTAGGAATTCCCAGAACGGCCTTCTTCTTTGAGCCGGAGCCGATGAAATTCAGAGCCATTGAAAAGCTGCGGTCTGTCTTTTCCTGTGGAAAAAGTGATTTCTCCTGAAGATATTTTCTGTAGGCCCCGGCCATTCCTGTATAGGAATTCTCGCTTCCGTCCAGAAAAATATAACGGACTGAATATGTCTCCCCGCTTTCGGGAAGATTCCGTGTCTGAAAAATCCTTATGTCACGCGGAGTTCCCGTGCGCTCGCGGAAGGTGAACGTGTCAAGGTCACGCACTATGCACCGGGAAGCTATGTTGTTGTAGGTTGTCACCTGGCCGGCAGTCTGCGCCTCTATGACGGCATTGGAACGGTTGTCCTCAATCACAGCGACAAATCCGGCCTCCCCGCGGCTCATTCCGAACACCGGAAGATAGATGTCCTCCGTAACGGTCTTTTTCATTGACGGAATGATTGACTCGTCCCTGCCGTAGACATAAGCCGAATATCCGGAAGAACCGCGTGTGTTGTCAAATTTTATCACCGCGCCGGTTCCGTCAGGAACAAACATATATCCGTCCTCTCCGGCAGGAGCCGCACCGAAATACGGAAGAAGCGTAAAATCAAGCAGCCGGAGCGAACCGAGCGTGCTGTCAGGATCCTCCTCCTCTTCCTCGATCTCATTGAAATTCACGCTGACCACAAGGGAATTCCCCTCCACGGTCACATGAAGAGGAATGAAGATTCCGTCACGCACGAAATTGTGGTTCAACGTGAAGCCTCCGTCCTCGCGCTCAACTTTGAATCCCTTGCGTTTTACGGCATTCACATAGCTGTTCGCCGGAAAAAATGATCCGGCCTTGTCCTTCGTGTTTATCTGGAGCATGGACGGCATCGCATTCTTGTTGTAGCCGGACGCATGGTCATCTTCTTCCCAGTCCAGCGGAGAAGAATACCATACATATCCGGAATAAATTTTCCTCACTGCAAACACAGCCCTGTTCCTGTCCAGATAGAGCTCCAGCTCCTTTGTCCTTGAATAAAGCGTGAAGCCCTCGGATTCAAGCCTGTCCGGACTCCAGTGCGCGCTGTCGGGAACAACGGCAAAAAGAGCCTCAGCCAACAGGATGGAAAGAAGGGCCGCCGCAATTCTCCTGAAAAAATTCATCTTGTTCTCCATAATTACGTCTTCCCCCTACATCCTCATCATGATTTCCTGCGCGACGGTCGAAACAAAAGACCAGAGCTGCGCGAAAAGAGACACAAAAAGCATACCGATAATCACAATAAGCGCGATTCCCAGAAGCGTGAGCAGCATGGACACGACAGTCTTCTTCATCGTGTACTGATGCGCCGACTTTGTAGCAAGAACCAGCTGAAGAATTCCGTAGATGCTTATCACGTTCATTATGACAGAAAGGAAGAATGACTCATCCGCCGTCATCACATTGCTGAGTATAATGACAGGAATCACGGTCACGACATAAGTAAGCCTTGTATACGCAAAACTTATCCAGATTTCCCGGAACGTTCCCTTTCCGTCCTGAAGCGTACAGAGTCCCCAGTTGGCGACGCTCCAGAGAAGCGCTGCTCCCCAGGTTGATGCTATCAGTATGAATATGTTCATATTGTCCAGCCTGTTCCTATTGAACACAAAACCTGTAAGCTGATACGAGAGAATCTCTGCGACAAGCCATGCGGCAAGAATTATATTCGCAAAAAGCACGGAGCCTTTTTTGTCCCGCTTGAATTCCTCCCAGCCCTTGAACGGATGGAGCATAAGATAGAACGGATAGTAGCTGCGGCTTATCGTATATACGTGGCGGATCTCCTTTTTCTTTCCGTATTTTTTCCGGAGAAGCGGCACCACGAAAATCGCGGCCACGACCAGAACAAGAACCATCATCACAAGAGGAAAATACTTTCTGAGCGCGGCGGTTCTATACTCATGGAATGCGTCGGAATATGCGCCGTGATACTCGGCCTGTCTGTAATAATCCATGGCAAGGTCATAGCGGCGCAGACGCTCATAGGCACGTCCTATTCCGCGGAGAACAAGATAATTATTTCTGTCAAGCCTGAGCGCCTCGAACCAGGGATCAAGCGCGTCCTCAAAATAACCTTCCTCGTACAGGACAGTCGCCTCACGGAGGGCTTTTCCGAACCTCGTAGGCTGAAAACTTGTCACCGAACCGCGCACATTGTCAAGAACATAGAGATTTCCGGCCGAACTGACAATATCAGCCGCATTTCTGAACGAGCCTTCCTGTGTTCCCGTGCCTCCGAAGATCGTAAGAAGATTGCACGACTGGTCATACTGGAAGACACGGCCGCGCTCAAAGTCCAGAACGCTTATAAAATTGTCTTTGTCAACATCGACGGCTACAAGCGTGGATTTTTCGACACGGTTCGTGTATGTCGTCTCAGGATCACCGAAAAAGGCAAGCTCCGGCTTCTTTCCGTAAAAAAGTATATTCTGAGACAGAGGATTCAGTTTTCTGACCTGGCCTTTCTGCTCATTGTCGCCATAGTTCGAGACCGTATAAATGAATCCGTCCCGGTCAATCGCAAAATTCACATATTCGATAGGAACATAGCGGTACATACGCTCGCGCTGCTCCTTCGTGGCGAATTTTCTCCATATCCTGTCAGAAAGCAGACGCTGAGTCACGCTGACCTTGTTCGAGCCGAAAAAGCCCAGAAAATCACCGTTCTCATCGAATGTGTATGCGCCCTCGTAGCACCCGAACGAAATCACATAGACAACACCAAGGTGATCGACAAGAACCTTGTCCGGCAGGAATTCCGTCTTCTCGTCAATCAGATCCGTAACAGGTTTCACAATCGAACGCAGGTATTTTCCGTCGGCGGCAAAAATGAAAACCTGACGGGCGCCGCGGTCCGCGACATAAATCTGGCCGTCGGAGTCAACATACATTCCCCGCGGATCCGAAAGGCTTACCGGATTTCCGTAAAAATCAACCTCGCGGACAAGCTCAAGATCCGGACTCATCTCAAGAACCCGTCTGTTTCCGCTGTCAAGCACATATATGTTTCCGTCCGAATCCGTGCAGAGGTCTCTGGGAGATTTCAACGCACCGGCGCCAAGGTCGTCACCTGTAACATAACCGCGGACTTCATAGGCGGGCTGAGCAGGAATGCTCGTATCCCAGACCCCATAGTTATAGGAAAGCCACGGAACCGGCGCCGGCTCCGGACTTGTCGCGCACAGCGGAGAGACTCCCAGCACAAAGGCGGCCGATGCAAAAATAACCGAAAGTTTTTTCATGTTCATCTCCTAATCCTTTATTCCTGAAGTCGCCATCGTCTCTATTACAGATTTCTGACAGAGCTGGAACAGTATCAGCGGCGGAAGCATAAGCACAAGCATGACCGCCGAGGTGACGTTCGCACGGGCAAGGCCGCCGGACTGAAGCTGCGTTATAATGGAAGGAAGCACCTTCATGTTCTCCTTGTATATAAAGAGGTTTCCGTTCTGCTGCCAGATGTTCTGGAACGCAAGTATCATCAGCGTGAGCCATGCCGGTTTTACGGTTGGCATGACGATTTTCCACCATATCGTGATTTCCTTAGCTCCGTCGATACGCGCGGCCTCCAGCAGAGAGACAGGAAGCTGCCCCATGAACTGACGCATAAGGAACGTTCCGAGCGTCATCTGCACCACAGGAAGAATCAGAGCCAGATAATTGTTTATAAGTCCAAGCCTCGCGATGATAATATACTGCGGTATGTAAAGAATCTGCGGCGTGAAGAGAAGAGCCTCGACAATAATCTCATCTATCACCTTCTTTCCCTTGAAGTTGTGCATCGCAAGAGGATACGCCGCCATGCTCGACACGATTATGTTTCCGAACGTCGCACATACAGTAACGACGATGGAATTGAACAGATACCTTGAGAACGGAACCCAGAGGTTTGAGAGAACCTGCGTAAGCTCCACAAAATTCATAAGAGTCGGATGACGCACAAAAAGGCGCGGCGGAAAAATGAACAGCTCCTCCACCGGCTTGAATGCGTTCACGACCGCATATATGACAGGAAGCATCATGAAACAGGCCAGAAGTCCCAGCACAAGAAAAAGCAGGAAATCCATTCCGCGGGATCTTGTGGCTTTGGCGGCGCCCCTATATCTGAACAGCTTGATTTTTTTCACAGTCTGCAGAATTACATTCAGTTTCTCATTCATCTGCAGCCCCCTTGAGAAGTTTTGTTATTATTTTATTCGTTATCAGCATTATGAGGAACAGCACCACCGAAAGCGTACAGGCATAGCCCATCTCAAAGCGGACAGTTCCGTAGTCGATTATATAAGTTCCTATCGTATCGGCCTCGTAGCCTCGGGACGGAAAACCGGCTACCGATTTTATGACCTCGCTGACTCCGAATGACGACGCTATCTGCATAACAGCACCAAAAAGAAGCTGCGGCTTCATGGATGGAATCGTTATATACCAAAGCTCCTGCCATCTGTTGCGGATTCCGTCAATTCTTCCCGCCTCATAAAGGCTTTTGTCAATTCCCTGAAGACCGGCAATAAACGAAAGAAAGCCCGCACCGAAACTCAGCCATATCTGCACAAGCAGCACAACCTTCAGGACATAGTCCGTATTGCCGATCCAGTCGATCGGTTCCTTTATAAAACCGAACTGCATCAGCTTTGCGTTTATGATTCCGTAGTAGTCGCCGGAAAAAAGGAATGTCCAGATGTAGAATATGTTTCCCGCAATTGAAGGCGCATAAAAAATAAGAGTCCAGATTGAGCGCGCGGTCGGCTTGTATTCGTTTATCATCCAGGCAAGCAGGAATGACATCACGTAGCTCAGAGGTCCGGTCACAAAGGCGAAAACCATCGTGTTCTTGAGGACTTTCAGAAAAATCTTGTCGTCAAGCATCAGGCGGACATAATTGCTCAGTCCTACGAATTTCGGCGACTGAAGCATATCAAAGCTGGTGAAGCTGAGAAATATCGCGCCGATTATCGGAAGAATTGTAAAAATCGTAAAAAGAACCAGAAAAGGAGCCATCATCATGTATGCGGATCTTGTCTCCCAGTTTTTACGGTCATTGAGTTTTTTGATTTGGGTATTCTCAGTCAATTCCAAGCTCCTTTCTCTTGCGTTCTATCTCCTCGTTTATCATGTCGCAGTATTTGTTGAGCGTAGCGCGGGGATTCTCGTTGTTATAATAGACTTCTGTGAATGCGGTATCCAGCATACGGATCGTGTAATATCCTCCCGGAACCTCCTGAATTTCCTGAACCTCCTTCCACTGCTCGCGCAGAATCTCCTGCTCCGACACAGACCACGGCATTCTGGAGAATGTCTCAAGGTTCGCGGTGTTGAGACGTGCGGCAGTTCCGAGGATAGTCTCAAGACGTGTGGCGTACTGCAGCTGAACATCCGGACTCATCCACCACTTCATGAATTCCCAGCCCGCCTCAGGATTCTTAATCTTCTTGAACATTATGACGGCGGAACCGGATGCGGCCTCGGAACGGTCGATCGTGCCGTCCGGCTTTCTTGTTCCCGGAATGACCGTCATCTTCCATTCATTGCGGATTTCGGGAGCCGCGACAGAAAGCATGTTGTACATTCCGTACGATGTTATTCCCAACGGCATTTCTCCGGAGCGGAAACGTGTATTGAAGTCGAATTTCAGCGAGAAACCATAGGACGCATAGAAATCCACCCACTGCTTGAACGCCTTGTAGGCTTCAGGATCGGAAAGTCCGGTCTCGTGGTTGCCGTTCTTGTAGAATGAGCCGCCGTTCTGAGAAAGCAGCGTCGGGAAAAGGTTTCTTGAACCCATTCCGGCATCTATCAGATCAATCGCATCGACACCCTGATAAGGAAGTCCGACCTGCATATTGTTGCGCTGAAGTATAGGAATAATCCTGTAAAGATCCTCCCAAGTCTGCGGCGGCTCAAGTCCCAGCTCCTCGAAAATATCGGTGCGGTAGAACATCATGTGGAAGTCCTGTGTCATCGGAACCGCATAGACTCCATTCTGGAATTCGTACGGAACGAATGCCGACGGACTGAACCATCCGCGGACCGAATCAAAGTCGCTGAACGTGGAAAGATCATAGAGGGCATTGCGGCTGGCAAGGTTCACCGGCTGACCCCGTGACACATTTATCGCGATTTCAGGACCGCGTCCGGCCATCGTAGCCTCGATTATGCTGCCCTGGACAAGGCTCAAGTTCACCTTTATGCCTGTGTTCGGAGTAAAATCATTTATTATAAGCTCGCGCAGAATCGACGCCTGATCACGTCCGCTCTGAATCCATACATCAACCGCATCCGCCTCTTTTTTACCGATGCTGTCGTAATCCTCAAAGAATGAGCAGAAGAACGAGCGGATTCCCATCCATCTCTGCCTGAAGAATCCGGCGGAAGCCTTCTGCGGTCTGACGTCGGGGGTCGAAAGCGTTATGTAGTCAACCTCGACAGGAAGCTCCTTGCGGTAGAGAATCCATGACGCGAGATTTGCGATATTGTCGCGGAATGAGCTCTGCTTTGCAGGAATGTAATGCGGATCCTTCGCGAAGCTTGCAAGCTGATCCACCATTATTCTGAGCGTGGCAGCCTCGCTTCCGCTCTGTCCGGTAATCCGCTCAAAATCATCGGCGGCAAGCCTGAATCTGTGGGAAAGATCCTTCAGCTTGTCGGTAAGACCGGGGATTTCCTTGTCAAGCTGATAATCCCTGTAAAGGTCGGGCTCGCTTCCCATTATCATTATAAAACGACGGCGCAGCGTGTTCAGTTCGTAAGTAAGATCATCGACGGCGGTAAGAATCGGCGTCAGACGGCCGAGCGTAGCCTCCATCCTGATTACGTGGGAGCCCTTCTCAAGATAGACCGGACACCTTTTTCCGCCGACATCAGTCGGAGTTATCTGGTTCCATCTGAGCGAATAAGGGAATTCCACGTTCTCGTACTCACGGCACGGAATTTTTCCGTCGATATAAATTTTTCTTGTGGCCGCCATACCGCGCTGGCTGTTCTGCCGGCCTTTTATGAACAGATTGTAGACTCCGCTTTCAGGAACATCGACAGTCCATTCTATCCACTGGCCTGGCAGCTTCCAGGTCCAGTTTCCGCCGATTGTGTTCAGCCGGATTTTTGACGGGCTTGCAGGTTCAGTCGCGGCATCGGTACGGTCAGAAGTCGGGATGAGCGTTGACGCGGATTTTCTTGACGACTTCTCGCCCTGAACTTTCACCACCTGCTTCTTGACATTTTCTTCTATATTATATCTTGCGGCAAGCGATTCATAGGAAGGAAGTTCCGGCTCATTGTATATGCGGACGGCATCAAGAACCAGCGCCTCCCTTTTCAGCACAAGCGTAATCTCGTGGCTGCCGCTCTCAAGATAGACAGGAAGGCTTTTATTGTAGAATCCCTGGGTGTCAAGGAAATCCGCAGAAATCCACTCGAAGACCTCGCTCTGATTCGGAACAAGGTCATTTCCGTTCTCATCACGCCGGATTTCGTACGAGTCCTTCCAAATCCTTGAAAAACGGACGCTCATAAAATCATTGTAAGGACAGGATCCGTCAACAAGAACGGAGAATTCTATATCCATTCCCTTATAGGGAAGCGCGATGTAATCAAGCGCGATATGATAGAATCCGCTCTTATCCACATCGAATCTCCAGCTGACGCTTCCGCGCTCGCCAGTCCACATCAGCACATTGTCCCTGCCGCGGTAGGAGTCGAGCACCTTTATGTCGGCGCTGTCGCTGCCGGAATAGGAGACCGCATCTATCCTTATCTCCGTCTGAGGATACACGGCCGGACCTTTCTGAGACAGGTATTCATTTATGGAATCTCCCCTTGACCATCTGACCGCCTGTTTCTCCACGCCGGAGCCACCGTCCGGATACATGGAGAGAACAGGAACACAGAATGTCAGCGCGGCCAGAAGTCCGGAAGCGACCTTTTTCTTTCTGATTAAATTTAGTTTACAAAACATTCCTATCCATCCCTATTCTGACAGAATATATCCATATTCTTATTTTTGCAAGAAAAAGTTCAATTAATTTAACATAATTTTTTAAGTGATTATTTCTTAAAAAGTAAGTTAATTTACCGGAAAAATTTCTTACAAATTTATTTGCGTTTTTCCGCAAGTATGCTATACTGAACGCAACTTTTTTAGGAGGATTTTGTGATGAAAAAGTTACTTACAGTACTGTCCGCAGCAGCTCTTATCTTCGCGGCGGCAGGATGCGCTTCCACAGGCGCAGCTACAAAAGAAGCCGAGGAGACAAAAGCTCCGGCAGCGCCCACGGATGACATAGCCACGACTGAGCTTCCGGCCGGAGAAGTGATCGAGCTTGACAACTTTGAAGACGGAAACTACTGGGAAGCCATCAGGGACTCCTGGGGCGACAACGACAAGTCTCTTACGGCCGACCTTTCCGCCGACTGGGGAACAGCGGGCGAGAATTCACTCAAATGCTCTTTTGCCGCCATTGCTGACGGCGAGAAAGCAGGATTTGTCTGCAACGCTCCGCTTGAGACGGACTGGACCGGCGCAAAATATATCGTTCTTGATGTATACAACCCGAATTCATACGATCTCAACATGATGGCCGTCGTACAGTCAGGAGACAGCTGGACATGGAACCAGACAGAAGCCGTTCCTGTCGCGCCCGGAAAACACGTGGTGACATTCGACATCTCGAATTTCCAGAACCTTGAGATTGTCCAGAGAATGGTTATTTATGAGGCATTCACACCTGTTGATGCCGGAGCATTCTACTTCGACAACTACCGCATCATCAAATAGGACAGACTGTCACTGAATCATGAATCCGCCGCGGGGAATTCTCCGCGGCGTTTTTTTTCATTATATATGATCACGGAGAAAGGCCGTTATTTTTTCCGCCGCCCGGCGGTGCGTCTCCGGCCCCGGATGGCCGCGCGAGCCTCGGTCTCCGTCACTTTTCTCGCACTCGGACATCGGATCAAGCCGCATGGCGAAAACGTTGCCGTCTCCGCTCTCAGAAATATAGGAACCTATTCCCCTTCTGATGAATTCCTCCGCCGTAGGAATATCAATCATTCCCCAGACCCAAAGAATAAGCGCATCAGGATTGAATTTCCTGACGGCACGAAGAAAATCCGCCACCCCTACAGAAAGGCGCTCACCGTCAAGACTGCAGCGGACACCGTTCTCAGGATCAGTCCAGGCCGGAGACGACATGGCGCTGCTGTCATTTGTGCCAAGGTTCACCACAACGGCATCGGCCTTCCATGATGAAAAATCATAATCCCTGTGGGCGCCGAGCCTTTCCTGAAATTCACCGGGCATAACACCGCAGACCTGACCGTAATATGGAGGAATCACGGTGTGCGGATTATTGTCCCATCCTGCGGAAACACCCCAGCCGCACTGGGAGAAAATCCGGTGCTCCGCTCCCAGCGACGCAGCAATCCGGGCGGCATACGTCGAATTCGCCGAAATCCAGGTGCTTATCCAGTCCCATTCACCGACAGCGCCGGCCAGCCCCTCGCCGGAAGTTATGCTGTCACCGACAAATTCAATCCGCAGCCCTGGCTCCACGGAGGGAAGAAATTCCGCGTCACGGTTTACGGCGATTCCGCTGACGGCAAGAAACTGCGCCGGATCGGAGGGCATCGGCTGCGTCTCCCTCAAGAATTCAACGTAATGCGGTGTCTTCCCGTCAAATCCCCTTGCCGCGCAAACCCAGTCCGTCCCCTTCCTCACCATGAACCTCGAAACCTGCCGTCCGTCAACTTTGACGCAGACCCAGACCTCATAAACCGAAAAATCACATTCGGTCCTGACCCACAGCTCGCCGCCGCGGAATGTGACACCGAATCCTGATGCGCCCCAGAAAAGCACTGCGCTTCCGTCCTTTCTGTACGGATCTCCTGTTCCGCGCCCGAAAAATCTTAGTTCCGGAACCTCATCCGTCCTGTATTCCTTAATGTTCTTGTTTTCCATGGCATCGGATTATGTGACAAAATCACGCGGCAGGCAATACCGGAACACAAAAACATACGCCGGCACGGACGGACAGCCTGTTAATTTACTTAAATTTCTATTTAACTGAAAAGTAATTTTCTCAGAAAGAACCAGGCTGGCTTCATAAAAACATAAACCCGGCAAAAATGTTTAAGTTATTTTTTACTTCATTTTGTCTCATTTTTTAACTAAATTTTCCTTGACATCTGAAAAATTACGGAGTAACATTACCGCAGAGCATAGCCTCTTACACCAAAAAATGGAGCATTGAACAATGAGCAAGATTCTTGGAGACAACCTGCCGAACATCCCGTGGCAGGACAAGCCCGCAGGATGGCATCTTCCGATCTGGAGATACACAAACAACCCGGTAATCGACCGCAATCCGTTCCCCGGAATGGGACGCATTTTTAACAGCGCGGTTGTTCCATACAAAGGAGCTTTCAAGGGAGTTTTCCGCGGAGAGACGACAAGCGGCCGTCCATTCCTTTACCTCGGAGACAGCAAGGACGGAATCAGCTGGGAATACCAGACAGAAAAAATCCACATGAAGGATCCGGACGGAACTCCGCATGATCCGTATTATGCGTACGACCCGCGCTGCATAAAAATCGAGGATGAATATTACATCTGCTGGTGCGGCGACTTTGACGGAGCTGCCATCGGAATGGCAAAGACAAAGGACTTCACCGAATTCACACGCCTGGAGAATCCGTTCCTTCCGTTCAACAGAAACGGAGTACTCTTTCCGCGCAAGGTGAACGGAAAATACCTTCTGCTCTCACGCCCAAGCGACTCAGGTCATACCCCATTCGGCGACATTCTGCTCAGCCAGTCCCCGGACATGAAATACTGGGGCGAGCACAGGCTTGTCATGCAGAGAGGCGGACAGGGCTGGTGGCAGGGAGTAAAAATCGGCTGCGGTCCGGCTCCGATAGAAATCGACGAGGGATGGCTCATTTTCTACCACGGTGTATCAAGCACATGCAGCGGACTTGTATACTCATTCAGCGCGGCGATTCTTGACCGTGACTGTCCGTCAAAAGTGCTCTACCGCTGCGGAGACTACATGCTCACTCCGGAAGCGCTTTACGAGACAACGGGATTCGTTCCGAACGTCACGTTCCCGGTGGCCGCGCTTACAGATGCCGCGACAGGACGCATCGCAATCTACTACGGATGCGCCGATACGGTTGTCGGACTCTGCTTCACCACCGTTGATGAAGTCGTCAAATTCACAAAGGAGCACAACGAGGTGCTCGCCATGGATGCCGACGAGGGAAGATTCTAAAAACCAGGCGCACGCCGCCCGGTAACAGCATGGATAAAGCGCGCTCAGGCTGTCAGGGCTTAATCTCTGGCAGCCTGATTTTTTTCCGGCGGACAGGAAACCGGCAGGCTTCCAGATGAAGCTGAGGCGGCGAAGTTTATCCTTTTAAATTGGGGGAACAATGATAAAATTTGACGATAAGACCGGCACATTCAGACTTGAGACACCTGAATCCGTTTACTGCATAAAAATAGCGGACGGATATGTGGGCCACGCATATTACGGAAAGAAAATCGGAGACGATGACCTTACGCCATTCATCAGGACAGACGAGCCTCCGTTTGTCCCGTCAAGAAACATGCGCGAGATGCATTCCTTTCTTGACTGCTTTCCGCAGGAAATGCCCACCGACGGGCTTGGAGACTTCAGGAAAAGCGCTCTTGCCGTAAGCTCATCCGGCGGAAACAACGGAATCAGGCTGAGATACGTATCCCACAGCATAAGCGGAGGAGCCGTGAAGCTGGACGGACTTCCATCAGTTTTCGCTGACAGCGATGACTGCGACACGCTGAAAATCCTCACGGAAGACGAGATTCTCGGTGTCGAGGTCACGCTCGTTTACACCGTATTCACAAAAATAAACGCCATAACAAGAAGCTCCGAAATCAGAAATTCCGGAAGCTCCGCGGTCCGTCTGAACAAGGCGATGTCAGCCTCATTCGATATGGACAATGAGAATTTCGACATGCTGACGCTCCACGGCTCCTGGGCAAGAGAACGCCACATAAGCCGCCACGCCATAGACCACGGACTGCACGAAGTGCTTTCGATGCGCGGAGAGACCAGCCATCAGGAACATCCTTTTGTGGCGGTGCTTGATCACAACGCGGACGAAAATTCGGGCCGTGTCTGGGGAATGAATTTTATATATTCGGGAAATTTCTCGGCCTGTGTCCAGCTGAGCCAGTTCAACTCTATAAGAATCATGATGGGAATAAATCCGGAGAATTTCACCTGGAAACTTGCTCCTGGCGAATCGTTCACGACTCCGCAGGCGGTGCTCGTATTCTCGGACAGCGGACTGAACGGCATGAGCCGCGCCTTCCATGACCTCTACAGAAACCATCTTATCAGAAGCCCCTATAAGGACAAGATGAGGCCGGTCCTCATAAACAACTGGGAGGCCACCTACTTCAACTTCGACTCGGACAAACTTGTGGACATCGCGCGCGAAGCCGCAAAGGACGGAATCGAAATGCTAGTGATGGACGACGGCTGGTTCGGCAAGAGGAACAGCGACAACTGCTCTCTCGGCGACTGGACGGTGAACGAGCAGAAGCTCAAGGGCGGACTTAAAGGGCTTGTGGAACGGGTGAACGCGCTCGGACTGAAATTCGGAATATGGTTTGAGCCGGAGATGATTTCTCCGGACAGCGACCTTTTCCGTGCGCATCCCGACTGGGCAATCCAGATTCCCGGCCGCGTTCCGGGAATGTCACGGGAACAGTATGTGCTGGACATCACCCGCCAGGAAGTCGCGGATTACGCCTACGGCTGCGTCTCAAAAATCCTCCGTTCCGCGAACATTGAATACGTAAAATGGGACATGAACAGGCAGCTTTCAGACATAGGAAGCCTGGCTCTTCCATCAGACAGAACCGGAGAATTCTATCACAGATACGTCCTCGCTCTCTACGGAATGCAGGAACGGCTGGTTACGGATTTTCCGTCGCTTCTGCTTGAGAACTGTTCAGGCGGAGGAGCACGTTTCGATCCGGGTATGCTGTATTACAGTCCGCAGATATGGTGCTCCGATGATACGGACGCGATTGAGCGCCTCGCCATCCAGGAGGGAACAGCCCTGATCTATCCGCTCTCATGCATGGGAGCCCACGTGAGCACATGCCCCAACCATGCCTGCGGAAGGGTGACTCCGTTCAGGACAAGAGGATACACCGCGCTTTCCGGCACATTCGGCTACGAGCTTGACATAACACGGATTCCGGCCGAGGAGCGCACGCAGATTCCTGGACAGATCGCGCTCTACAAAAGATTCAGCGGACTGATAAGGAACGGCGACTACTACAGGATCGCCTCTTTCTCCGCGAACATGGAATTTGACTGCTGGGAGTCGGTGGCAAAGGACAGGAGCGAGGCGCTGGTGACATTCATCCAGGTGCTGAACCATCCGAACTGCAAAAGCCGCTTCATAAGAATTCCAGGCCTGGCTCCTGAGATGAACTACAGGGTGTCGTATCCCGACGAGAATCAGGAGGAATTTCCGCCGGAAATTCTGAGCGGACTCACGATAATGAACGCCGGAATACGCATCAAACGTATGTGGGGAGACTTCCAGGGAAAACTGATTCATCTGAAGGCAGAGAACAAAATCTGAAAATAAAAGCCGGAAAAGACGGAGCGGATTCCGGCCGAATTTACGGCGGCCGGGATTTCCGTCCTGACTAGAAAAGCGCCGACTGCCCCTCTCCGCCGCCACGCCGGTCAAGGCCGAGATGGGCGTATGCCTTTTCGGTGACCATGCGGCCGCGTGGCGTACGCTGAATCAGTCCACACTGAATCAGATACGGCTCGTAATAATCCTCAAGCGTATCAAGACTTTCGCCGATTGAGATGGCAAGAGTCTCGGCGCCGACCGGACCTCCGCCGAAATTGTTTATTATAGAAAGAAGAATCTCGCGGTCATATTTCTCAAGTCCCATCCCGTCAATCTCCAGGCGGTCAAGTCCTCTCTCCACAACCTGAACGTTTATCCGGCCGACACCAGAGACCTGGGCAAAGTCGCGCATTCTCCGCAGTACACGGTTCGCGACACGCGGAGTTCCACGGGAACATCTCGCCATAAGAAGCGCGGCGTCATCGTCCACGGCAAAGTCAAGGATTGCGGCCGACCGTTTTATTATCGCGGAAAGCTCCTCCGGTGAGTAGAATTCAAAGCGCGGAATTATCCCGAACCGGCTCCTGAGCGGACTTGATATGCTGCCGGCTTTTGTCGTCGCTCCGACAAGAGTGAATTCAGGAATGGGAATTCTTACGGTTCTTGCCGCGGCTCCCTGTCCTATCACCCAGTCAAGCTCAAAATCCTCCATGGCGATGTAAAGCATCTCCTCTATGGCAGGCTTGAGCCTGTGAATCTCATCTATAAAAAAAACGGTGCGCGGAGTTATAGTCGAAAGAATTCCGGCAAGATCCTTGGGCTTCTCAAGCGCGGGGGCGCTGGTCACCTTAAAATCGACACCAAGCTCATGCGCCGTTATCTGCGCCACAGTGGTTTTTCCAAGACCCGGAGGTCCGATCAGAAGCAGGTGGTCAAGCGGCTCTCCGCGGCTCCTTGCGGCCTCGATGAATGTGGACAGGTTCTCCTTCACCTTCGACTGCCCCAGAAAATCACGCAGCATCCGCGGTCTGAGCCCGTTATCCTGAACATCCGCCGCATTCTCTATGTCCGCACGGACAATCGCGGAAAAGTCTTCCGTATCCGCAGAATTTCTTTCCATAATATAATCACAGCCTCACAGGAATTCCGGCCGCCGCGAGCTCGGACTTTATGGATCCGACAGTATATGCGCCTGAATGAACCATTGACGCGATCAGCGCGGCATCCGCCTTTCCTCCGTCAAGGACATCGGCAAGATGAGCGGGAATTCCGCCGCCGCCGGACGCGATTACAGGAACACCGACATTTTCCGCCACCATTCTTGTGAGCGGAATCTCGTAGCCGTTCTTTGTTCCGTCGGCATAAATCGAATTCAGAACTATCTCTCCGGCGCCGAGCGACACTGCCTTCTTTGCCCATTCAAGCGCATCAAGATCCGTTCTTGTCCTTCCGCCGTTTATAAAGACACGGTAACCGCTCGGCATCGCCTGATCACGGGCGGCATCCATTCCCAGCACAATGCACTGGTTTCCGAAAATTCTGGCGCCGCCGCTTATCAGATCAGGATTCTTCACCGCCTGGGAATTCAGGCTCACCTTCTCCGCGCCGGCAAGAATCGTGGAGCGGATGTCACCTACATCTCCGATTCCGCCGCCGACACAAAACGGAATAAACACCTGGTCGGCCACCCGCGCGATAAGATCCAGAATAGGTCCGCGTCCTCTTGCAGAGGCTATTATATCGTAGAAAACAAGCTCATCCACGCCCTGACGGTAATATTCCGCGGCCATTTCGACAGGATCTCCAATATCAACGTTGTCAAGAAATTTCACGCCTTTCGTAGTGCGCCCGTCCTTGACATCAAGACAGACTATAATTCTTTTCTTTATCACAAAAACCTCCGCACGTTCAGCGGCAGAAATTCTCCAGAATCCGGAGCCCCTTCTCTCCTGACTTTTCCGGATGGAACTGGCAGGCAAATATATTTCCGCATTGGATTACGGCAGGAACCGCGACTCCATATTCAGCCGCGGCCCTTACCACAGACGGATCGTCAGGACAGATGACGTATGAGTGGACAAAATAAAAGTCGGAGCCGTCGGGAATTCCCTCAAGAAGCGGAGTTCCGCCGTTGAGCCGGTGAATGTCGTTCCATCCTATATGAGGAATTTTCAGTTCCTGGGCATGATTTGAATTCCGTGAGGCGCAGGCATCATCCGGTGCCGGAGTATGTTTCAGGAATCCCGCGCATGAGTCGAAGCGGCGGATCTTACCGCCTAGAAGTCCCAGGCATCTTACATTTCCTTCCTCGGACCAGTCGAATATAATCTGCGAGCCTAGGCATATTCCAAGAAGCGGCCTTCCGGCGGAAGCCCATTCCCTAAGAAAACCATCAAGCCCCGAATAACGGAGCTGCTCCATCGCATAGGAGGCTTCACCGACGCCAGGAAAAATCAGCCTGTCGCATCCGCCAAGCTCCGCCGCGCTGCCCGAAAGCAGAAAATCCGTTCCAAGCCTTCTGAGCGCGTGCTCGACGCTCGTTATGTTGCCGGCATTGTAATCGACGATTCCAACCATAATGATAAAAATTAATGTATTACGCGATGTGTTTCAAGTGATATTCCTGATTAATCTGCCGATAAAGTAATTATGAAAATTTCCGGCTACATCCCGATAATCCTGGCCGTACTCACGGACTTCCGCGTGATTGCGACCGTCGTCGCGATGCTCATCGTGATAAAATTCACATACTTCGTCGTGAACTACAAAAAGCGGCCGCCACGGATAAAAATCAAGAAAAAAGCGGCTCCGGCACCGGCAAAAAAAACTGAGGAGACGGAAAAAAAGGACGGGAATGAAGACGGGGCTGACGACTGAGTCTCCGCGCCCGCTCAGATTATATTTACGGCCGGCGTCTTCTGCCTTGCAAGCGCGTCCAGAATTCTTCCGGTCATGACAAAAGCCTCCGGATCAAGTGAATCCACGTCGTCCCCGGAAGTGTGAATCAGCCGCCATGTCCTGGGAATGTCGGTCCCGTCTCCCCGCACAATAGAATTCAAATACGTTTCAGCCTCCGCCGCAGGAAGCATCGTGAACGCCACGGCAGGAATTCCGTTGGCCAGAAAGCCGGCGTTGTCGCTCATGGACGACGGCAGCTTAAGCCACCTTCCCGGCGAGGCTTCGGACAGAATTTTCTCCGCGCGCCGTTCGAGAAAGGCGTAGTCCCGCCTGAATTTTGCTCCGGCATTGCGCGGAATCCTCACGTCGCAGATTACAGGAACAGTTCCGCGTCCCATGCAGTCAAACACGAAGACATCATCATTCACTATTCCGAGCTTACGGAAAAGGACGGCGAGATTGTACGAGCCCTGCGAGGAGACTCCGTTCTCAGAAAGCTCCTCCCCGTCGGTGAACAGAAGCCTGACATTATGGAAATCGCTTCCGGACGCAAGCTCCGCAGCCCATTGCATCATCCGGAAAACCGCGGCGCTGTTGTCGTTCGCGCCTGGACTTCCCGAAACCCTGTCGTAATGGGCTATCACAGTCTTTATCCTGAACATAGGATTGTATCCGCCGGACGGAAATTTCACGTAAATGTGATTTCTGCCCTCAACCGGCATCGTAAAAGATTCGATTCCCCTTCCGTCAAAAAACCTTCCTATAAAGGCCGCCCGGTCACAGCCTGATTCCGTGAATTCCCTGAAGTCTTCGTCAAAATGGCTCATGAAAACTGACGCTATTACAAAAAAAGGGGGGTGTCAAGCCGGCGACTTCAGCATTTTGCTTGAATTTCAGTATAGTTTAAGTTAATATACGGAAAACTGTATTTATTTCTTGGAGGATAGAATGTCCACACCTTTGGAAAATTATCTTGCTTCTTGCGGAGGAAAACCGAATGCCGCAATGACAGCATACGTCGCCAATCTTGAGAAAACTGCGGAAGTCTGCCCGGAAATCGCGGCTGACGCCGTAAAGGAACTTGAGACACAGCGCGCGCATCTGAAACTCGTCGCGAGCGAAAACTACTGCTCGCTTAATGTCCAGGCGGCAATGGGGAACCTCCTCACCGATAAATACGCCGAAGGCTATCCGGAACACAGATATTACGGCGGCTGCGTCAATGTCGATGCCGTTGAGATGACGGCGGCGGAAGAGGCGAAAAAACTCTTCGGCGCGGAACATGCATACGTCCAGCCCCACGCCGGATGCGATGCGAACGTGGTCGCATACTGGGCAGTTCTGAACGCGAAAATAGAGCTTCCGGCGCTTCAGGAGCTTGGTCTGAAAAGCCTGACCGACATGACCGAGGAGCAGTGGACTGCGCTGCGCGCGAGACTCGGAAACCAGAAGCTTATGGGACTTGACTACTATTCCGGCGGTCATCTTACACACGGCTACAGAATGAACGTGTCCGCGAAAATGTTCGAGAGCCATCCGTATACAGTTGACCGCGAGACAGGTCTTCTTGATTACGACGCAATAGAAAAACAAGCGATGGAAGTAAAGCCACTTATCCTGCTTGCCGGATTCTCCGCCTATCCGAGAAAAATCGACTTCCGCCGGTTCAGGGCGATAGCCGACAAATGCGGAGCCGTTCTTATGGTCGATATGGCGCATTTCGCCGGACTTGTGGCGGGAAAGGTTCTCACAGGAGACTATGATCCCGTAAAATGGGCGGATATTGTCACCACGACGACGCACAAGACTCTGCGCGGTCCGCGCGGCGCAATAGTTCTCTGCCGTGAATGGCTTGCGGACAGCGTGAACAAAGGCTGCCCGATGGTGCTTGGAGGTCCGCTTCCTCATATAATGGCGGCAAAAGCGGTCGCATTCAGAGAGGCAGGAACACAGGCCTACCGTGACTATGCCAGAAATGTCGCCGACAACGCAAAGGCTCTGGCTGACGAATGTATCAGACTCGGAATGAGACTCCAGACCGGCGGAACCGACAATCACCTTATGCTCATAGACACATCGACTTTCGGGCTTACAGGAAAACAGGCTGAGGCCGCGATGTTCCAGTGCGGAGTCACACTGAACGCCAACGCGCTTCCGTTCGACAAGAACGGCCCCTGGTGGACAAGCGGAATCAGGGTCGGAACTCCGGCCGTCACCACGCTCGGAATGGACAAAAACGACATGAAGGAAATCGCCGCTATAATCGACCTAGTGCTGAAGGGAACAAAACCGGGAATCACAAAGGACGGAAAGCCGGCAAAGGGAAAATTCGTGATTGACTCGGAGGCCGAGGCTGAGGGAAAAAGACGTGTCCAGGCGCTGCTCGCGAGACACGTGCTCTACCCGGAGCTTGACCTTGCGTTCCTCAAAAAGGAATTCGTAAAATAAAATGAGGCTGATATTTATCCGGCACGGCGATCCGGACTACAAGGCCGACAACCTTACCGAAAAAGGCAGAAGGGAGGCGGAACTGCTTGCCGGGCGCGTCGCGAGATGGAGCATAACAAAAATTTTCTGCTCACCGCTTGGACGCGCGCAGGCCACAGCAAGACCGTCGCTGGAAAGGCTTGGCATGACGGCGGACACGCGTGATTGGCTCCAGGAATTCTACTATTATGCCGCGGACGGAAAGCACAGAGTCTGCTGGGATCTTCTGCCGGAATTCTACACGGCGGAAAAAGGCTTCTTCGACAAAGACAGATGGACGGAGACTCCGTACATGAAAGCCGGAAACGTCGGAGAGAATTACGAAAAGGTGTGCCGCGGAATCGACGGACTTCTTGCAGAATTCGGATACAAACGTGATGGAATGTTGTACAGGACCGACGGGAAAAAGGACAACCCGAATTTCACGCAGGAGCGCTATCAGCTTGTTCCGGAAAAGAATCTGGACGAGGACTGCACGCTGGTGTTCTTCTGCCACCTTGGAGTAATGTTCACGATTATCGCGCATCTTACAGGACTGTCACCGGTTCAGCTGTGGCAGGGCTTTTTCGTGGCTCCCGCTTCCGTCACCGTGCTTAATTCCGAGGAACGGATCCGCGGAAAGGCGTTTTTCAGGGTGGAAAGACTGGGCGACACGGGGCATTTGCGTGAAGGCGGCGAGCCGGTGTCGTCAAGCGGATATTTCTGCGACGTGCTGCAGGAAACATAGGAATTACTGAAGGAAACCGCATGACGCAGGACGCCGGGAAATTTTCCGGCATCCTGCGTTTTGTCCGGAACTAGCCTTTTATACCGCCCCTTGAGACTCCGCTGATTATGTATTTTCTTGCGGCCAGAAACAGGATTATCATGGGCAGAACAATAACGGTGGAGGCAGCCATCAGAAGCTCCTGCATGGAGCCGGCTTCCGTCGTAAACACCTGAAGTCCGTAGGGCAATGTCCTTGAGCGCTGGTCGGATGTTATATAGAGCGGCCAGATAAATGAATTCCACGATGAGAGCGCGTCAAGCAGTATGATGGTGAAGACAGACGGCTTCGCAAGCGGAAACATTATCCGCCACAGATACATCCAGTTCGACGCGCCGTCAATCCTTGCCGAATAATACAGGCTGTCAGGAACCGTATCAAAGAAATTCTTAAGAATATATGTGTAGAAAATGCTGCTGACAAAAGGGAGCACCAGCGCCGGAAGCGTATTGTAAAGTCCCAGCCTCACGACGGTCGTATAGTTCGTTATTATCAGCATCTCAAACGGAATCATCATCAGGCTGAGCAGCACGGAGAAAATGAGGCTCCGGCCCGGAAAATTCAGTCTGGAAAAGGCGAACGCGCCAAGCACGGTCGTAAAAGTCGTGCAGGTGACGGAAATCGCCATGACAAGAACAGAATTCAGAAAGTATCTTCCGAAAGGAGCCATTCCGAATGCCTTCCTGTAGTTCTCAAATGAAAAATGCGACGGCAGCAGTTTCGGCGGAAACGCTATCGCCTCCTGAAACGTCTTGAATGAGCCGAGAACCATCCATACGAAAGGAAAAACCATCACCGCGGCGCCGAACGTCAGGACAATATAAACAGGAATTTCGGATATTATCTTTCTTCCTGACATATCACAACCCCCTGCGCCGCATTCTTCTGCGCAGCGCGAGCTGAAACAGCGTAAAAATCATTATGCAGACAAAAAGGACAACCGCGGCGGCGGCGGCATAGCCGTACTTTCTTTTTTCCATCATCGCATACCGGATATAATAGACCACCGTGTAAAGGTTGTAATACGGACCGGGCTTTCCGTTGAACAGAGGATAAAGCTCGCTGAAAACCTTGAAGCACGAGATTGTGTTCATTATGAGGACAAGAAAAATCGTCGGCGAGAGAAGCGGCACCGTTATCCTGAAGAAAATCCTGGATTTCCCCGCCCCGTCAACTTTCGCGGCCGTGTAATACATCCTGTCGATGTTCTGAAGTCCGGACAGCATCAGGATTATGGTGAACGGAAGGATGTTCCAGATTCCGAAAATGACCAGAGCAGGAAGTGACCACCGTGAATCGACAAGCCAGCCTATCTTTCCAGCCCCGAATTTTGAGAGCAGAAAATTTATCACCCCATACTGCTGGTTGAACATGAAACGCCAGATAAGTCCGACGGCAGTTATAGATGTCACCATCGGCATGAAGAATGCGGTCTGAAAAATTCCTATTCCCCGGATTTTTGAATTCAGAAGACAGGCCGCGGTGACGGCAACCGCAGTGCTCGCCGGAACGACGCAGATGACGTACACAACCGTGTTCACCATAGCTGAACGGAATTTCGGGTCGGAAAGAACAGCCCTGTAATTCTCAAGGCTCCAGCCGTCATAAGCGCCGCGCAGCGCGCTGTAGTTCTGTTTGAACGAAAGGAGAAAGACATTTATCACCGGATATACAGTAAAGACTGCTATGAACAGAAGGAACGGAGCCAGATAAAGCCATGGCTCCGCACAAGAGAAAATTCTTCGCCATCTTCCGTCCGTCTCGGCTCCGCTCATAAAATCCTTTCTCCGGTTCCGGAATCGAACAGGAATACACCATTTCTCCTCAGTCCGAATTTTACGGAATCCCCTGCCCGCAGCGGATTCTCGCCGTCATTCTGGAGCACCGCCCTAAAAAAGACCTGGCCGCAATGAACTCCGACAATCCGGTCCTTTCCCATAACCGAGACAGATGCCACCTCCGCCGGAAATCCGTCAGCAGAGCAGAAAAATGACTCCGGACGTATGGAAAGGGTAACGCCGCGCTCCGGCGGAACAGAGGACGCAACCCTGAATCCAAGCGGAATTTCAAGACCGTCTGTACAGAACAGATCCGTCTCTCCGCCACGGAGAATTTTTCCTCCGGAAATTTTATTTACAGGAGGATTTCCGAGAAAGTCGGCGACAAAAGCGGAGTTCGGATTGTCGTAAAGCTCCTGGCAAAGTCCGCCTTGAACAAACGAACCGTCCCTCATCAATATTATGCTGTCCGAAACCGCCATCGCCTCCTCCTGATCATGCGTGACAAAGACGGCTGTAACTCCGGTCTCCTGCTGGATCCGCCTTATCTCCTCGCGCATCTCAAGCCGCAGACGGGCGTCAAGATTGGACAGCGGCTCGTCCATCAGGAGAAGGCTCGGTTCCTTTACAAGGGCGCGCGCTATGGCGACACGCTGCTGCTGGCCGCCGGACAGCTCGCCCGGAAAACGCCCCAAAAGCATGTCGACATGAACAAGAGCCGCGATTTTCTCCGCGCGGCTTATACGTTCCTTCCGGGGAATTCCGCGCACCTCAAGGGGAAACGTTATGTTCTCCAAAACGGAAAGATGCGGATAAAGCGCGTAATTCTGGAAAACCATTCCGATATTGCGCCTGTCAGGAGGCATGGCAGTTACATCACGGCCGTCAAACAGAATCCGCCCGGAAGTCACATCCGTAATTCCGCAGAGCATATTAAGAACTGTGGATTTTCCGCAGCCGGACGGTCCGAGCAGACAGATGAGATGTCCGTCGGGAAGCTCCGCCGAAAAATCATTCACGGCGGTTGTCTTCCCGAATATTTTTGTCACCTTGTCAAGCGTTACTTTCATTCTATTCGGCAAGAGCCGCGTTGCAGTCGCGCTCAACTCCGGCCACGGCCTCCTGAGCGGTCATCTTTCCGTCAACGACGTTGTTCAGATACTCAACAAGTATGTTGCGCACAAGCGAGCCGCCGTGCACATTCGGAAACGAGCCAGAAACCGCGAGGTTCGCCTGAACGCACGGCAAGGCTGATGTCTCGGGAAGATTCTTTATGTATGACTGATACGCATCCGTCTTCTGCGTCGTGCCGTAAGGTGAAAGCGCCGAATTTGCGGAAGCCCAGGCGCAGTTGTTCTCCGGTGACAGGAAGAATTTCACGAATTCATAGGCGCCGCGGTCCGCATTGACATTCCTCTTCAGAAAAATCGGCCCGCGGTTCCATGCGGTGTAGAACGAGCGTCCGCCCGATGATGAAATCCATGGAGCCATTCCGAGCTCGGCGCCGTCCATCTTTATATACTGGTCATTGACGCAGGAACCGGAGAAAGATGCGATCGCGCCGGTGACAAGATCCTCGGAGGCATATTTTCCGACCGTGTTGAACTCAAACCATCCTTTTCGGCAGCAGTCCGCATACCACTGATAGATTTCGGCAAGCTTCTCACCGGCAAAGAGAACCTTTCTGCTCGATGCATCAATATATCCGAGTCCGCTCTGCATTATCATCGACTGGATGTTGTCAACAAGTCCGTCAGAATGGAATCCGGCGATTCCCTTCTTCTCATAGACAGTCCTCGCGACATCCTCAAGCTCCTTCCAGTCCTTCGGAGGATTCAGTCCAAGCTCGTCAAAAAGCGTCTTGTTGTAGAAATAAACAGGTCCTGTCGTGCAGCCCGGAAGATAATAAATTCCGCCGCCCTCGAATCCCTTCACATCCGCCTGCATCGCCCGCGGAAGCGAATCAATTATTCCGCGCATCACCGTGTCTCCCTTCTTTTCGTCCTCGGCGATAAAGGCTGAAATATCGACAGCAAGACCTTCCTTCGCATAGTCCACGGCGGTGGAACCGTAATTGAAAATTATGCTGGGTCCGACACCGTTGGCAACTGCGTTGTAGACGGTATCGGCGAAGCCTGAATAATCCTGGGAAAGAACCTTGACCTCATATTCAGACTGCGACGCGTTGAAATCGGCCGCAATCTTGCTCAGAGCGTCCTGCTGGGTTCCGTTGTAAGTGTGCCAGATTTCCACGGAAACCGGCCCTGATGATTTTTTTGAGCAGCCGGAAAAAACACAGACGGCCGCCACTGCAGAAAGGATGACAGATGAAATTCTCTTCATTTCGTCCTCGATTGAATGAATCCGCGTTGCCGCCCTGCGGCAATTAAAATGATGTGGTGTTCATCACTGCGTTTATTGCGGAAGTCTAACACTAATATGGAAAAAAAATCAACATATTCAGCCGGGGCATCCTTCCGCCCGCGCCCGGCATTTACAGCATCAGAAGAACAGTGCTATAATGGGGTATCCTAAAATCAGATATTGGAGCGCATAATGAAACAGGAAATTGTTTTCAGCGGGCAGGCAGACGCGGAAAGTGCTGCGCAGGAGTTGGTCAGGAAGCTGAAAAATCCGCCGGAAAGATACAACGCGGTGCTTTTCTTCGCATCGTCGGACTATGACTTTGAAATTCTTTCAACCTTGCTGCACGAGAAATTCAGCGGAGCGCAGGTTATAGGAACAACAACTTCAGGTGAAATTTCAAAGCAGGGATTCACGAGCCGTTCGATAGTTCTGACCGCACTCTCATGCGACAGGACAAAATTTTCGGGCGTTGTGTTCGACGGAGTTGACAAATTTCCGATTGTGCATAAAAAGGAGCTTGAGGATGCGGCGGCAAAAATCGGAATAAGATGCGCGGATCCCACATCGCACAGGAACGCGTTCGCCATAACTTTCGTGAACGGACTTTGCAACGCGGAGGAAGCCCTCCTCTCATTTTTCTATGCGGTCATAAAAAACGACGACTTCATGATAGCAGGCGGTTCAGCCGGAGACGATTTAAAATTCAAAAAGACATTCGTAAGCTGCAACGGAAAAGTCGTTTCTGACGGAGCCGCCATTCTTTTTGTGAAGACTCCGCTTCCGTTCTTCATCCAGAAGGAAAACATTTTCAAGCCGTCGGGAAAGCGCACAAAAATCACTCAGGCGGACACTTACATAAGAAAAATAATTTCACTCGACGGAATGAATCCGCGCAGACGTTATGCGGAACTTCTAGGAATTCCCGAATCCAAGGCAGATTCTGCGGCTCTCACAAATCCGTTCGGAAGAGTTTTCGGCGGACACACTTTCATCTCGTCAATCGCGTGCTTCAATCCGGACGGAACGATAAACATGTACTCGCGCGTCCTTGCAAATTCAACAGTCGAGCTGATGGAGCTTGTTCCGATAAAAGAAAAAATCGAGGAATCGCTGAATTCCGCACTCAGGGAAATTCCGCATCCGGGCTGCATAATTCTCATAAACTGCATCCTGCGCACGATAATCTTCCAGCAGCAGGGAATCTGCGACAAGATTTGCAGGCTCTACGGATCGCACGGACTTGACTTCGCGGGATTCTCAAGCTACGGAGAGCAGATCGGACGGATAAATTCAAACCAGACTTTGGTCAGCATCATAATCGGAGAATGACATGGACAGAATGACAGCGATAAACGGCGGAAAGGAACTTGCGAAAATCCTAATGGACTGCTGCGCGAAAAACGCAGCGGGAAATTCCGGGGCGCAGGAGTACATAGACAGGATGCAGAACGGCTCCGGGGCGGACAACGAGGAGAACACCGCGCTCAGGGAGCTTTCTGATTCGGGAGAGAAGCTTTCCGAAAATGCGGGCGAACTGATTGAGAACTTCAAGCGGAATGCGGAAGGCAACGGACAGATTTTCAAGGCGTTCGAGAATTTCAGCCAGGACGTTGACAAGGTCTCCAGGAACAACAACAGCCTCAAGTCAAGCATCGACAACTTCGGCGAGCAGATCAAAAAAATCATGAAGCACATGGACGACATCTCAGAGATTTCAGAGCGGACAAACCTACTCTCGTTCAACGCGTCGATTGAGGCAGCTCATGCCGGAAGCGCGGGCGTGGGATTCAGAATCATTGCGAACGAGGTCAAGAAGCTTTCCGAAAACACGAAAAAGGCTTCGGATGAAATTACGAAAATGGTCGGCGCGCTTCAGGACAAGCTTGAGCAGCTTTCGGAACAGAGCAGGCAGAATTCACTTCTTCTCGCCTCGCTTGTGGACTCAACGGGCAAGTCAAAGGAAATCGTCTCTCAGATGAGCACGGACACCGACATGAATTCCCAGTGCGCACAGAACATGCTTGAGCTTATTGAGCAAAACCGCAAGAGCATCGACTCCGTCCTGCAGACCGTAAAAAAACGCAACATCGAGCAGCTCAAGGAATTCGCGGACAACGCATCTCAGAACCTGATTCTCTTCAACGACATAATCTCCTTCTCAATCGAAATCGACCAGATTTTCAAATACCTTGAGTCGCAGGAACATTCAGCGCAATAAAAGCGGAAACTAGATTCGTGCGGAAGGCACATTTCCCGAAGCATTTTTTATGTTCCGGGAAATGCGCCGGAAATACAAAAAAGGCCGCAGACCGGAAAACCGGCTGCGGCCGTCTGAATGCAAATGCGTTATGCCAGATTATCTGACCTCGTAAATCCATCCCTCAGGAGCGGCGATACGTCCCATCTGAATTCCTGTGAGCGTGTCATACACCTTCTTCATGACAGGCCCCATCTCATCCTTTCCGCCGTTATAGACAATCTCCCTTCCGTGGTCGCTGATTTTTCCTACAGGAGAAATCACCGCAGCAGTTCCGCAGAGGCCACATTCGGCGAATGAGTCAAGCTCATCTTTCGCAATCCTGCGCTCCTCCACATCTATGTTCAGATAATCCTTTGCCACCTGGACGATTGAACGGCGCGTGACGGACGGAAGAATGCTGTCCGATTTAGGTGTCACAAGATTTCCGTCTTTTGTCACGAAAATTATATTCGCGCCGCCGGTCTCTTCTATATAAGTGTGCGTAGCCGGATCAAGATAAATGTTCTCGGCGAATCCGTTCCTGTGGGCATCCACGATGTTGTGAAGGCTCATCGCATAATTCAAGCCGGCCTTTATGTCTCCGGTTCCGTGGGGCGCGGCCCTGTCCATATCCGAAAGCCTGACGCTGATTGGCTTCGCTCCGCCCTTGAAATAAGGCCCCACCGGCGTTGCAAAAATCCTGAACTGATACTCGTCGGCAGGCTTGACTCCGATTACGGCATTTGAACCGAACATATACGGACGCACGTAAAGTGTAGCTCCGGTTCCGTAAGGAGGAACAAACGATGCGTTTGCCATTACCGTATCAAGGACGGCCTGAACGAATTTCTCTTTTGGAAAAACAGGCATCTCAAGCCTGCGGCAGGAATTCTCCATGCGCGCGGCGTTAAGGTCAGGGCGGAAAGTAACGATACGTCCGTCCTCCGTGGTGTAGGCTTTAAGTCCCTCAAAGCAGGTCTGCGCATACTGAAGAACTCCGGCGCATTCATTTATCACGATTTTGTCGTCACCGGTGAGCTTACCCTCATCCCATTTTCCGTCCTTGAATTCAGACACAAACCTTGCGGGTGTCTTCATGTAACCGAAAGACAGATTGGACCAGTCAAGATTCTCTTTTTCCATATATATGCCTCCAAACAGCAGTAAAATTCAGTTCTGCCGCCCATTCTACTTACTATGAAAAAAAAATACAATCCCGTAGCCGCCGCTATTGACAGGCTTCATCAATTCTGATAATATCATCGTTACATTATATGCGGGGTTAGCTCAGTTGGTTAGAGCATCACGTTGACATCGTGGGGGTCAGTAGTTCGAATCTACTATTCCGCAGAAGGCTGTTCATGACGGACAGCCTTTTTTGTTTTAACGGAAGCGACCATGGCCGACAGATTATACACCGTCTCGGAATTCTACAGACAGAAATTCGGGTGCAAGGTCTACAAACTTTCAGTAGATGCCGGCTGCACCTGCCCCAACCGTGACGGCACAAAAGGTTACGGAGGCTGCACGTTCTGCAGCGGAAACGGCTCAGGGGATTTCGCCGCGGACAGGAACCTTCCGGTGGCCGCCCAGATCGAGCAGGCGAAAAATCTTGTCCGCAAAAAATGCCGGAACGGAAAATTCATGGCGTATTTTCAGAATTTCTCCTCGACTTATGGCAATCCCGAAAATCTGTACGCAAAATACCGCGAGGCGGCTGAATCGCATGATATTGTCGGAGTGACGGTCGCGACACGCCCTGACTGCCTTTCCCCGGATATAGTCAGAAGTCTTGCCATGCTTTCCGGAAAAACCTCCGTATCCGTGGAGCTTGGACTACAGACATCCGACGAAAACACAGCGGCGCGCATAAACAGATGCTTTACGGACAGTGAATATCTCTGCGCCGTAAACCGGCTCAGAGCCGCCGCTCCGGAAATTCACATTGTGACGCACGTGATATTCGGGCTTCCGGGCGAGAAAAGACAAAACATGATGGAAACGGTGAATTTCTGCACGGAAGCCGGAACTGACGGAATAAAATTCACCGTCCTGCACGTCCTTGAGGGAACCGCGCTAGCCGGGGAATACAGGAACGGAGAATTCCGCTGCCTCGGAATGGAGGAATATTTCGGACTCCTTGCGGACGCCATAAGAATTCTTCCGCAGGAAACGGTTGTCCACAGGCTTACAGGCGACGGTCCCAAGCGGATTCTGATTGCGCCGCTGTGGACCGCGGACAAGCGCCGGGTCTTGAATTCAATGAAAAAGTTCCTTGAGAAGAACGGAATCTCCTGTCCGAAGTGACACGGAAAAACGGAAAATTCCAGTTGAACAATGCTCCCTCTCTCATTATATTCTAATCATATTAGAGGAGACTAACTCAAATATGAGGAAATATTCAGTCACCGGCATGAGCTGCGCGGCGTGCAGCTCCCATGTCGAAAAAGCGGTAAGGAAAGTCCCGGGCGTGACGTCATGTCAGGTGAATCTTCTGACAAATTCTATGACAGTGGAAGGAAACGCCCCGGATTCAGAAATAATATCAGCCGTGGAAAAAGCCGGCTATGGAGCTTCTGCCGGAACCGGACGGAAAACCCCTGAAAATCAGGCTGGACAGGCGGAGAAGACAGCGCTTGAGGACAGGGAGACTCCGGCTCTCGCGGCAAGACTCGCCGTGTCCTCGGTGTTTCTTGCCGCCCTCATGTATTTTTCGATGGGACACACAATGTGGGGCTGGCCTCTTCCGGAATTCTTTGAGGGAAACCACATCGCGATGGGACTTGCGCAGCTTCTCCTTGCGTCGGCGGTAATGGCTATAAACCAGAAATTCTTCATAAACGGATTCAGGGGACTTGCAAGACGCGCGCCGAACATGGATACGCTTGTCGCCCTCGGCTCCGCCGCCTCCTTTTTATACAGCGTATACTCACTGTTCGTCATGACATCAGCCCAGCTCAACGGTGATGACGGCCTTGTAATGGAGTGTATGCACGGATTCTATTTTGAGACGGCGGCGATGATTCTGACGCTGATTACGGTCGGCAAAATGCTCGAAGCGAAGTCAAAAGGAAAAACGACGGATGCGCTGCGCGGGCTTATGGAGCTTGCCCCGCAGACCGCCGTAATAATAAGGAACGGAGAGGAGACGGAAATTCCGGCGGCTGACGTAAGACCCGGAGACATCTTCATTGTCCGGCCGGGGCAGAAAATTCCCGCGGACGGAACTGTGACGGAAGGATCATCCGCCGTAGACGAGTCCGCGCTTACCGGAGAAAGCATTCCGTCAGACAAAAAGCCGGGGGACGGTGTCTCGGCGGCGACAGTCAATCTGTCCGGATTCCTGAAATGCCGTGCCGAAAAAGTCGGCGAGGACACGGCGCTTGCTCAGATTATACGAATGGTCGGTGACGCGTCTGCATCGAAAGCTCCGATAGCAAGAACCGCGGACAAGGTTTCGGGTGTTTTTGTTCCGGCGGTGATGGCAGCCGCAGTCCTTACGACGGCGGCGTGGCTCATCCTCGGTCAGACGTTCGGATTCGCGCTTGCAAGGGGAATTTCAGTTCTCGTCATAAGCTGTCCGTGCGCGCTGGGACTCGCCACACCGGTGGCGATAATGGTGGGAAACGGAAAGGCCGCAAGAAACGGAATTCTCTTCAAGACGGCAGAGTCCCTTGAGGAGACCGGCAGGATCCGCACTGTGGTCCTTGACAAGACCGGAACACTGACAAAAGGCGAGCCTAAGGTGACGGACGTGATTCCGGCCCGGCTGGACGGAGAGGACAGCCTTGTCTCGGCGGCATTCGCGCTTGAGTCAATGAGCGAGCATCCTCTTGCCGGAGCCGTCACGGAATTTGCCGCAGTGCGCGGACTGAAGGCGCGGACGGTGACAGAATTCGCAGCGGCTCCGGGCAACGGACTTTACGCCAGGGACGGAACTGAAATGCTATATGGCGGAAACATGAATTTCATATCCGGAAAAGCGGAAATCCCGAAGGAAATGGCTGAAAGAGCGGAAACCCTTGCATCGGAGGGAAAAACACCGCTGATGTTCGCCAGAGGCGGAGAATTCCTCGGAATAATCGCAGCCGCCGATGTCCTGAAGGAGGACAGCGCCGAGGCGGTCGGAGAGCTTCACGGAATGGGAATAAAGGTAATCATGCTGACCGGCGACAACAGGCGGACCGCCGAGGCGATAGGAAGACAGGCCGGAATTGACGAGATTGTCGCGGAGGTTCTGCCTGACGGAAAGGAAAATGTAATCCGCGGCCTGCAGAAACATTCCAAGGTGGCGATGGTAGGAGACGGTATAAACGACGCGCCGTCCCTGACAAGGGCGGATGTCGGAATAGCGATCGGAGCGGGAACGGACATCGCCCTTGACGCCGCGGACGTTGTACTTATGAAAAGCAGCCTTGCGGATGTTCCGGCGGCGATCAGGCTGAGCCGCGCCACTCTGCGCAACATAAAGGAGAACCTGTTCTGGGCATTCTTCTACAATGCGGCGGGAATTCCGCTTGCCGCCGGTGCGTTCATCGGTCTGTTCGGCTGGAAGATGAATCCGATGTTCGGGGCGGCAGCAATGAGCCTCTCAAGCTTCTGCGTCGTGGCAAACGCCCTCAGGCTGAACTTTGTTGACATCAGGAAAAGGAACACTTCCGGCCGCAGAGCTGATGAATCTGGAAAAACCGGGAAGAAAATTATAACGGAAGGAGATAAAATCTCCGAGGAGAAAAAAGACATGGAAAAGACAATCAAAGTAGAGGGAATGATGTGCGGACACTGCGAGGCGCATGTAAAAGCCGCGCTTGAGAAGATTCCGGGAGTCACCGGAGCATCCGCCAGCCACGAAAAGAGAACAGCGACAGTCAGCATGACGGAGGACGTTCCCTTCAGCACGCTGGCCGCCGCGGTCAAAGAGGCCGGATACAGCGCGACGGAATGAGCGGAGAACGGAAAATTCCGTCAGGCCTGCTCGGTTCCTGAATTTGAGTGAAGCATAAGCTCCAGGAATTCATCTTTCGGAAGAGGTTTTGAAAAATAGAATCCCTGGAGATAATCGCAGCCGACCGCCGTAAGCCAGTCGGACTGTTCCTTTGTCTCGACACCCTCCGCAAGGACTGTCATTCCAAGAGCGTTTATCATTGCGACCGTATATGTGAGCGCGGTGCGTGAGCGCTGCTCCTCAAACGCGCGCCATACAATTCCCTTGTCGATCTTTATCATCCTGAACGGAAGGCTGAGCATATAGTTCATGTTTGAATATCCGGAGCCGTAGTCGTCCAGAGAAAGCTCTATTCCGGCATCAGAAAGATTCTGCATATTACGAAGCAGTACGTCCGGAGTATGCGCCGCGGCAGTCTCCGTAATCTCCATGTTGATTATAGAGGACGGAACCTGGTATATGCTTCTTATGGTAAGAATCTGATCCGCAAGAATATCCTGCATACACTGCGCCACCGACAGGTTTATGTCTATTTTCTTGATTCCGTAAACCTCAGGATCTATCTCCGAAAGCGTGCGGCACACCGAGGTGAACACATACTTTCCGATTTTCAGGATAAGGCCGGTCCTCTCGGCAATCGGGATGAATTCCTCAGGCGATATGAATTCCCCATCCTCATTTTTCAGGCGGACAAGCGCCTCTGCTCCTATAAGCCGTTTCTCGCGCGTGGAATAAAGCGGCTGATAATAGACATCAAATCTCTGTTCGGAGAACGCGCGGCGGAGCGAATGCTCAATGTATATGTTCCGGCGGCGCAGGCTTACATCTATGTCGCGCGCATAAATCAGCTCCTGCTTGTAGCGGCTGTCGTCCGATATAAGCGATATTATGTCAAGCACATCCTCCGCGGATGACACATCCTTTGGACACTCAATCACGCACATCCTTGAGTAAAGCTTCAGCTCTATCGTGTCGAACGACCACGGCTGCTCAAAACGCGCGCGCAGCTCAAAGATTATGCGCTCCATCTCACGTATGTCGGCGTTCCGGCACGTGACGCAGAAACGTCCCTGTCCGAGATAATAAAGCGTCGAATGTCTGAACGAGCGGCTAAGATATGCCCCCACCTCCCTCAGAAAGGCGTTCAGGCTGTTTATTCCGAAACTGTTCGCCAGAAAAACCGTGTCGTCAAGTATCAGGCTTATGCAATGGAACGGAATTCTGCTCTTGAAATATTTTGAGCCCATCCTTATGAAGGCCGTCTGATTGAAGAGGCCGGTGATGCAGTCAAGAACCTCCTCCGGTTTCTGGAGATAGAATGAGAACACCAGCGACGCGAGCGACACGCCGAAACACTGGACAAGACACCGCGGCCAGAACAGCTGAATCAGAATCGCAATCACAATGAAAATCACATAGAATGACACAAGAAGAATTTTTCCGGGAGAAAGCTTTTTCCTGAAAATCACAAGAAGAAGCATGGAAAAAATCAGGTAGCAGGATGCTATCGCATAAAGGACGTAGAACCAGAGAGTTCCGCGGTGATACTGACCGGCTGAGTCAATCGAGAATGCGAGCGTATGCCACGGCGCGGTGAACGGACTGAGCCATATAATCAGAATCACGGCGGCGAAAGGAACCGACACCGCGACCTTGAATATCCTGACCTGACGGCTGTCCATTGAATCCAGAAAACCTGTATAGCTCGCAGTGTACAGCATGTAAATCAGATACAGTGAATTCAGCGATGTGTAGAACAGACAGTTTACGGTCCAGGCAAGAGGAATCGGAACCGTCATTCCTGTCTGGGTGAATACCGCGGCCACAAAATCAAAAACCGTCGTCGCTGCGGCGAACCACATCATAGTGATGAAAATATGATTCTGAAAAATCGCCATATTCTGGCGTCTGTAATAGAAGAAAAAAAGTATGACAAAGATACAGAACGCGGCTACGTCAAATTCAAGGATTAAATTCAGTTTTGTGCTCCACTTTTTATTTTTATCCATGATAGCACAAGTCATGCAGAATTGCAAAACAAAATATCTTCATGAAAAGCCCATATTATGGTATAATTCCGGCAATCATGAACAGAATTTTGACAGCATCCGCAGATGCGGATTCGGTGGAGGGACTCAGAAAAGTTTCCGAAGGTTTGTTTGAATTCAGAACGGTGACAGACGGAGTTGACGCCCTGAATGCGATGAGGAACGAATGTTTTGACTGCATAATCCTTGACAGCGACATTCCCGGAGTCGAGGCGGAGAAACTGATTGAATTCCTGCACAACTCAAGAATCTCCGCATCAGTCCCGCTCATCATACTTACGGAGAACGACAACGCTGAATTCGTAGCGAGAAGCGGATGCACCGAGATTCTGCTCAAGCCGCTGGAACCGGCTTACGCGCGGAAACGGCTTGAGAACGTAATGATGCTGTCAAAGCTCAAGCGGAACATCGCCGAATACCGTCAGAAGATGGACACGGATCCGATGACGGGACTTCTCAGCAAGGCGGGATTCCAGAAAAAAGTCCGCAAGCTCCTGAACCATGGAACAAGGGGCGCGATGCTTATGTGCGGAATGGACGGTCTTAAATACATAAACGACAATTTCTCGCGCAGCGAGGGCGACAGAATTCTCATGTCGTTCGCGGAATGCCTTCAGGACACGATGCCGGCTGATTCCGTCATCGCGCATATCTCCGGAGATGAATTCTGCGTGTTCATTCCCGGACTGACGGAAAGGGGCGCAGTCTCCGACCGCTGCACGGAGCTTGCATCGGCGATAGGAGCAAGAATAAGAATTCCCGACGGCTCACGGGTCATAACGGCCTCGGTGGGAATCGCATTCTGCCCGGAAGACGCGTCCACCTACGACAATCTTTCGGCAATGGCGGACCATGCGCTTCTCTACGTCAAAAACCACGGACGCGGCACATTCCGATTTCACGAGCACCGCGACGAGAGGGAGCAGATGCTGAAGGGCCGGCAGGAATGCACGAACCTTTCAACGGAAATAATGCTCAGAAAAAGAAGCGGAGAGGAAATCCAGACCTGGCTGAAATTCGGAGAATTCCGTGTGATATACATAGCATACGAGCGCTACACCTCGGAATCGCTTGACGCGACGCTCTGCCTCCTGAATCTTGTGGATCTTGACTCGCCCCGGAATCCGGACTCAAAGAAAATAATGATGCTGAACAGGCGGGTCACTGAATTCCTGAAGGACGCGCAGTTTCCCGGAATTTTCTCCTGGTACAGCATAAACCAGCTGCTGATTCTGACGCTGGAAAAAGGAATAATTCCGGCGGGAATCACAAGACTGTGCCGGGAGCTTGCGGACGAGATGAACGCCCTCCACCTTGACATCGATCTGATTCTGTAGGCTCAGTCTACGGCATAACATTCATATCCGGCGCTGCGGAGTTTCTCCGCCTGAGTTCCGGACGCATCATCGTCGGTAAGCACAATGTAATATGTGGTTCCGCTGGCCCGCGTCTCCTCCGTGATGTAGCAGCCGAATCCCTTCTTCGCAAGCTCAGCGGAAAGAAGCCTGGCATTGGACTCGGTTCTGAAAAGCCCCAGCTGCAGGCGGATTTTTTTGCCGGCCGCGGAGGGAACAGGCTGCTTCACCGCTGGTGACGGCTCGGACGGAACGTCAAGCGCATCATCGGAAAAATCAGTCTCCTGCTCGGCGACACCTTCCTTCGGCACAAAGAACCAGAACGGCGACGGCATCATCTGCACATCGCCCTTTACAATCGAAGCCTCCACCGAAGACGGAAAACGTTTTTTTATCTCCGCGGAATACGACTCATCGCCGGTGATATACCACAATGTAAGAAGGATGGCCGGCTGTACAGGCTTCATCGACCTGACCTCCGCGTATGCCTTCAGAACGGCAAGCGGCTCCTCCAGAGAGGCGACATCATCCGCCCGGCAAAGCGCGCTCCACTGGGCGTAAAGCTTCGCATAAGCCTGAACAGTCTCATCCTTTGAATTCCTGACCGCCTCAAGGTAGCTGTCGGCGACCGGGAAATCACCGGAACTCAGCGCGCATCTCACGGCATCAATCACAAGCTGCTCGTTGCTTTTCCTCGGCATTCCGTCGGCATTTCCGGCCGAAATTCCCGCCGCCGCGGAATATGACGCGCAGGCATCATTATACAGTGAACTTTTCTCCTGCAGCGCCGCAAGAAAAACATACATTGAACGCCGGTCCGAAGCCGTATCCGCCTTTGGAATACAGTCCTTCAGATAGACCACGGCCTCATCAATCGAAGCCTTGCGCAGCGCCCCGTCCGCCGCCGCCTTCGCGCTGATTCCGGCCGCATGAAGAAAGGATGAAGCCGCAAGAAAAAGCGCCGCCGCCGCCGATTTTCTATTCATTTTCGCCTTCCGTAATTTTACCGGAGGAAGCGGCGTCCTCTCCGGAATTCTCCGGTGACGGCGTCCCGGTCTGAACCATACGGTCTTTCTTCTCATGCCTGCCCCGTCCGATCTCCTTCCGGAAGGCGACGGCACCTGGCGCGGCGGCAGCTTTCTTTCCGCTTTTTTTCAGCCTTCCGATGACAATACAGAGAATCGAGAACACGATTCCGCAGCCGAACGCGATGAACACAAGGACCGAGACAGGAATTCCGCTGAAATCCGAGAAAAGCCATATCGTACACACATTGGAAAGATTCTTGCCCACAAAAAAGGCCAGAAACACCACAATCAGAAGTATAACCACAAGAGAAAAAACCATTTCCTCACCTCACACAATGGAATTCCGCTCCACAAGCGTTCCGCGGAAAGTGTTTCCGGACAGAACATCTATATGCACATCCAGGAATTTTCCTATAAGCGTCCTGTCCGCACGGAATGCGACCCTCTCGTCCTGCTCCGTCTTGCCGAGAAGCTCATCCGGGTTATCCCTGCTGACGCTTTCCGCAAGAACCGTCACGGTACGGCCGGTCCTGCGGGCCATCTCCCCGGATGTAACCTCCAGCTGAAGATCTATCACCCGCTGAAGACGCGCCTTCTTAACCTCAAGCGGAATCTGATCCGCGTAAGATGCGGCCGGCGTTCCCTCACGAGGATTGTAATAGTACATGAACGCATTCTCGTAACGGATTTTCCTCATCAGATCCAGCGTAAGCTCCAGATCACCGTCCGTCTCGCCCGGGAATCCGACCATTATGTCCGTGGTCAGGGAGACATCAGGGATTTTTCTTCTTATCCTGTCAACAAGCGCAATGTAATCCTCCCTTGAATAACGCCTGTTCATGCGCCTGAGAATTTCGGAGGAACCGTGCTGGACCGGCAGATGGATGTGACGGCAGATCCGCTTTCTTCCGGCCACAACATCAATCACCGCGTCCGACAGGTCCTTGGGATGGCTTGACATGAATCTGACCCATCTTATCGGAGAGGCGGATTCCTCAAGATGTGAATCTATCAGCATAAGGAGCCCGGCAAAGTCCGTTCCGCCGGAACTGTAGGAATTGACATTCTGGCCGAGCAGCGTTATCTCCTTCACTCCGTAAGACGACAGGACATCAAGCTCATTAATTATCTCGCCGGGAGAACGGGATATTTCACGTCCGCGGACGTAAGGGACAATACAATACGTGCAGAAATTGTTGCACCCGTGCATTATCGGAACAAACGCGCTGAATGAGCCCGGCTCATAGGAAAGAGGCGCGAATTCATAGGCTCCGGAATCAGAAATCTCGGCTGTGCCGTTGCTCACGACCGCATCTATCACATCTCCGAATTTCTGCTTGGCGAATGTCCCGACAACATAGTCAATGCACGGATAATCTTTTTTTAGGGAATCAAGCAGGCGCTCGGCCATGCATCCAGTCACCACAAGCGTCAGCGGACGCGGACCTCCGCGGACAAATTCAGCGGCTTTCTCAAGCGAGCGGGATTTTGCTCCGGGCAGACAGGCGCGCACCGCCTTGAGTCCGGAATACCATCCGAGCCGACCGAAAATTCTGTTCTCTGCGGTGGCGCGGACAGAGCAGGTGTTTATTATCACCATGTCGGCCGTCTCCGCATCCGGCGCGCCGGTCCATCCGCGGGCAAGAAGAAGCTGTTCCAGCGCGGCTGACTCCGCTATGTTCATCTGACATCCGTATGTCTCAAAAAAATATGTCATGAATCATGCTCCTCAGCAAATCCGGGTTCGGAGTACTCAGTATAGGCATAAGCATCATGATTATGGATGCTCTCGCGGTTCGTACATTCCACGCTGAACCACCGGAACGGAACGCCGACAGAAAAAGCGCGCAGTCCGAGATAGACCTCGCGGACCACATCCTCGACGAAACGCGGATTATCGTACGCGTGCTCGGTGACCGCCTTCTCATCGCTTCTCTTGAGCACAGAATACAGCGGACTTGACGCGCACCTCTCAATCATTTCTATGACATCCTCAATCCAGAAAAAATCGGAATAAAGAAGCCTGACTTTTACCGTTCCGCGCTGGTTGTGCGCACCGTAATCGCTGATTGCCTTTGAGCACGGGCAAAGGGTTGTCACGGGAACCTCAACGGAAACGTAGAAACGGCGGCTGTCCGTACCGCTCTCGCCTTCATAGGAACAACCGTATTCCATTATTCCGGGAGAACCGGAGACCGGCGCCCTCCTCTCCATGAAATACGGAAAATCTATTCTGCCGTAGGCGTTCTGCGCGTCAAGAGTGTTCCGGATCTCATCAAGCATATCAAGAAAATGAACCATCGTAAGGTCATGGTGATATTTATGAAAAATCTGAATAAAGCGGCTCATGTGGGTTCCCTTGAAATTATGGGGAAGATTGACGAACAGATCCACGGAGGCGGACGTCGTCTGAAACCTGTTCTCCCGGTCAAGAACCCGTACCGGATATTTCACATTACGGACACCGACCTTCTCAAGAGGTATCTCCCTGGCGTCAAATTCATTCTGGATGTCGCGCATTACCTCTCCTGCCCGGCCATCCGTTCGGCTGCCTCGACAGTGTTCACCATAAGCATTGCGATTGTCATCGGGCCGACTCCGCCGGGAACAGGCGTTATGTACGAGGCTTTTACGCTTACGGCATCAAAATCGACATCCCCAACAAGACGGAATCCGCTTTTTTTAGTCGGATCAGGAATCCTGTTCACGCCGACATCAATCACGGCTGCGCCTTCCTTCACCATGTCGGCGGTGACTGTACCCGGTCTTCCGGCGGCGGCCACAATTATATCCGCCTGGCGCGTTATCTCCGGCAGATTAACTGTTCCTGTATGGCAGAGCGTAACCGTGCAGTTCATGTCACGGCCGGCAAGAAGAATGGCGGCAGGCTTTCCGACTATATTTGAACGGCCGATTACAACCGCGTGCGCACCGTCCGTCCTTATTCCGGCCTTTCTGAGCATGACTATTATTCCATGGGGCGTGCAAGGAATGAACGAGCGCCGCCCGGCCACAAGATTTCCGAGATTCATAGGATGAAAACCGTCCACGTCTTTCTCCGGAGCTATGGCGGTAATCACCCTGTCTGTATCTATGTGGGACGGAAGAGGAAGCTGGACAAGAATTCCATGGACTGAATCATCCATATTAAGCTCACCGATAAGAGCCAGGAGCTCCTTTTCCGTTGCCCTCGCCGGCAGACGCATCGAACGGTCGGCCATTCCGACTTCGGCAAGAGCCTTCTGCTTTCCGGTCACGTAAGACACGCTGGCAGGATCATCGCCGACAAGAATCACCGCAAGACACGGAACAGTGCCCTTCTCCTTCAACGCGGCTACCCTCTCTGCGACATCAGCTCTGACCTCGGCGGCCACCTGTTTTCCGTCTATAACAACTGCCATATATCCTCCAAGCCGGCGGCGAAATGTAACGTACTCTGAATTCGGCTGTTTTGATTGATAAACAGCGATAAAAACTGTATATTCATCAAATATACTCTGTTTTTTAATTAAATTCTATTCCACAATATGATTTTGTTACAAACAAACACACGAGGCAATATGAAACGCAGACTTTTTATTCTCATCACGCTGATTCTATGCGTGGCGGCAGTTCAGGCACAGGAGCAGGGCGACGAATATGACGATGGCTATGTATATGAGTCAAACGGCGCCGGAGACCAGTTTCTGAAGGCTGACCTGACGGGTCTTTTTCCGCTGAATTTCGGGAACCAGCTTTATCCCGGCGCGGCGGCGACAATCGGATATTTCAGGTTTCTGAACGGATGGCTTGCGGTCGGCGGCGAGGTCACGGCGACATACAACGTGTCGCTCGGAAGAAAAATTCTGATCATGCTTCCAATCACATTCGGAGCTATGGCTCAGGCCGAAATCGGAAAGATTGAGATTCCCGTTACGGTCACCGCGGGAATCGGCTATGAGACATGGCAGAACATGAATTATTTTCCGTCCTTTGTGCTTAAAGGCTCGGCCGGAGCATACTACCGGTTCAACGATATGTGGTCGCTCGGACTTTCAAGCACATTCATCTGGATTCCGCAGCCCTACAGCAACAGCAGCAGGAACGACAACGGTATGTTCCTTACGGCGGCGCTCGGCGTGAGATACCATTTCTAGTTTACACAGGATTTTTTATGAAACGAACACCAGCAATACTTGCCGCGGCCGCAGTGCTTTTTTCATCAGGCTGCCAGAACGAAGTCTTCTATAATATACGTCAGGATGTCGCGCCTGAAGAGGCCACAATCTCCGGACAGATAAATTCAATCGCCAGATACAGCACTGACCGGGCGGAATATATTGTCCTCGCCGCGAACGGAGGCCTCAGATACAAGACCACCGCAGCGGAAAACGAAAGCCACGGAAAATGGGAGTCATACGGCTATGAAAACCTTCCGTTCGACGAGCACAAATATAACTATTACGACGCGGAGAACCATACCGGACAGCAGATACTGAAAGTTCTTGCCGACAGCGGCACGCTCTATCTTGTATCCGCGGAATACACGAAGGACACCGAGGAAGGAACATCGGCTCCCTCACAAATCAATCTCTATGCCAAGAAGATTCAGGACGACGGAAACGGAAAATGGAATTCCGCGGAAAGCGGAGACCTGAAAGGATGGACGCAGCTGGCAAAGGAGCTTAACGCGGACAACAGCCTGTTCAAGTTCGGAAAGAATTCAAGCGGATACTATGTATCTGACTTCAACGTGTTCTCCACGAATTCCGTGAAATCAGAAAACAGAAAAGCCTATATCAGAAGCGGCTCCGGGGACAGCGCGAAATACTACAGGCTCGACGGAATTTCCGAACCGGAGGAATTCTCTCCGTCAGCGGCGGACAGCGGAAGCGGCTCACTGAATTCGGCCGTCATTTTCAAGGGAGAAGAGATTTTCTTCGCGTCGCTTGCCGCCGTCACGAACGAGACATCATCCTCCGATGCGACGGCCGTCTATTACGGAAACGGAGACAAGCTGAAATACAGCACGGACGGAACCACCTTTACCGACGCCGGATTCGGAACCGGACAGACCATAACCTGTCTTGCTCCGTGCGCGGATTCGATTTTGATCGGACGCGGCGACTATTATGCCCAGTCAAGCTCCGCATCAGGCGGAATCGCAAGGACCACGCTTGATTCATCAGGAATTCCGGACAGCTCGCTGAAGAATTTCGAGACGAATGCGGAGTCTCAGCTCTCGTCATCATATTTCATATTCACCCTGCTCAACACGGATCCGTCCAGAAACGAGAAAGATTCCGCGATCTACGCGTCAATCGGCTTCATCGGCTCAGGTTCCTCCAGCGCGGTCACATTCGGCAACATGGGACTCTGGTCATACTACAGCTCAAGAGGGAACTGGAACAGAGAATAATGTCCGACACCCTCTTCCACTCAGCAGGAAATTCACAGGAACCGCTTGCCGCACGAATGCGGCCCAGAAATCTGGACGAATACATCGGGCAGGATCATATTGTAGGAAAGGGACGGCTTCTCCGCAGGGCGATTGCGGCTGACCAGCTGACATCCGTGATTTTCTACGGTCCGCCCGGTTCCGGCAAAACCACGCTGGCAAGAGTCATCGCCAACCACACAAAATCGAATTTCATAACGCTGAATGCCGTTCTGACAGGTGTCGCCGACATAAGAAATGCGATAAAACAGGCCGATGACCACTTTAATCTTTACGGACGGAGAACAATCCTGTTTGTGGACGAGGTCCACCGGTGGAACAAATCACAGCAGGACGCCCTGCTTCCCTGGGTCGAGAACGGAACAATAATCCTTATCGGCGCGACGACAGAGAATCCGTTTTTCGAGGTGAACAAGGCTCTCGTAAGCCGCTCGCGGGTATTCCAGCTGAAGCCGCTGACAAGCGAAGACCTGACGAAGGCTGCGGCGCAGGCCCTGTCCGACACGGACCGCGGCTACGGCCGGTGGAAGGTCGAATTTGAGGACGGCGCGCTTGAACACCTGATAGACACCGCCAACGGGGACGCGCGCTCGCTTCTGAATGCGCTTGAGCTTGCCGTGGAGACGACACCCGAAAAATGGAATCCCGATGGAAATCCGCCGGTTCCTGCCTGGGGGACAAAAATCTTCATAAGCCGTGAAACCGCGGAGGAATCAATCCAGAAAAAGGTTGTCCTGTACGACCGGGACGGCGACTATCACTATGACATAATAAGCGCATTCATAAAAAGTCTGCGCGGACGGGATCCGGATGCGGCCATGTACTGGCTTGCAAGAATGGTGGCCGCCGGGGAAGATCCCCATTTCATCTTCAGGCGGATGCTCATTTCGTCATGCGAGGATACTGGCCTTGCCGATCCGGACGCAATATCCGTTGTGAATTCATCGGCACAGGCGTTTGACCGGGTCGGAATGCCGGAGGGTCAGTATTTTCTGGCTCATGCAGCGCTGTATCTGGCTACCGCCCCGAAATCAAACAGCTCCATGGCCTTTTTTGATGCGCTTGCGGCCGTGGAGAAAGAGGATGCCGATGTTCCAAATCATCTGCGCGACGCGTCACGCGACGCGGAAGGCTTCGGACACGGGGCAGGCTATCTCTATCCGCACGCATACAGGAATCATTGGGTCGCCCAGCAGTATCTTCCCGACACTCTCGCCGGAAGGGTATTTTACACGCCGAGCACGCAGGGCTACGAGGCCGAAATACGGGACGGAGTCCTGTCAAGACGGGAACTCCAGATTGCGGCCATTCTCGAACAGAATTCATCATCCGAACACATATACTCCGGCATGGCGGACACAGCGGCAACCGGCTCGAAAAATTCAAATTCGGAAACAGACGGCGGCGCCACGGAAAAAAGCGAATTCGGACAGAATCCGATAAGCGAATGGTGGATAAACGAGCATTTCAAGTCCGGAAGCGTAAAGAAAGACGAAAACCTGACGTTCAGTCCAAAGGACAGCGCCCGTGAATCCGCGCTGGACAGGGCGGACAGATTCTGGCGGCAGCGGCTTGACTCAAACAGGGCGGAAATTCTTCTCAGGACACGGGACACAATGATTGCCATGGCGAATCCGGCGCGCCATCACCGCAGCCTTATATGGAACGCCGACAGCGGACTCCTTCTATGGGAAATCGCGCGGCTCACCCCGGAAGGCGTGACCTGCGGAGTATGCAGGACGCAGAAAGGAAAGGACGTGCTAGAACAGTACGGACGCACGCTCGGAAAACTGGACAGACCTATGCTCCAATTCAGACCTGAATCGGCGCAGACAGACTTTCTCTCCCCCGGCGTTTTCCGAGATGTCCTGCTGAATTTCCAGTACAACGGAGCAGTTTTCGACAGAATCTTCTTTCTGGATCCGTTCACAAGCAGAAAATCGGTGGAGGCTCTGGCCGACTCGCTTCTTGGAATTTTCAGTCCGGACAGCTTCCGCGGCGATAACGATTCCGGAAATGATGACGGCGACGGCGCGCCCGGTTCAACGCCACAGGAGCGGCCTCTCGCCGACGGATGGGCGGTGGTAATCTCCCAGAAAATCCCGTCGGGCGGACAGCGGCTTTCATCGCTTGTGAGAAATCAGATTCTGACACCGGAAAGCGCGGCTCCGTTCGCGGGAATTCTTGACAGGATGGCCGCCGCCGAAAAGGAATTCTTCAGCGCGGAGACAAACGAGCTTTTCGCCTGGAATTCATCATTCATAATAGATACTTTCAAAAACAGGGGTTTTAATGTAAAATCGGCCGTGCAGACAATGAGCGAGAAGCGGCGCATAAGCCCGCAGGAAATCAGAAAATGGCTCGACGCGGACACCTCCGCCTACGGAAAGAAGATGACGGAGGCTGTAGGCGAAAGCGGGATGAGAAAAATCGCAAGGCTGATGGATGCGGCTTCGGAAAAAACAATATTTGACTGGCGGACGGAGACAGCCTTTATCAGAATAGACAGGCCATAGGACGGTTTTGATGTCTATAGATGACGAGATTTTTTTTACAGAGAACATAACGAACGTGAACAGAATCGTGGAGAAAATTCTCTGCGCATCTGCCCTTGTGCCTCTGTCATTCCTGATACTCACGCTGGCCGGAGTATGGGTGGTTCCGTATTCATATACATTCATTCTCATGCTCTTCTGCGCGGCCGCTTCCGCCGCGGATATTCTTCTCAACAGGACGACACGGCTTCAGATTGTGTCAATGTATTTCGGACTTACCGCCGCGACCGTATTCGTCGGAATTCTCGGACTGAATTCGACAATAACAATCAGCATCGCCTACGGATTCGTTCCGTTCCTGAGCTGCCTGTACTACAACAGAAAGCTGACAGCCGTCACCACTTTACTGAACTACCTGATCACGCTCGGAATTCTGTATATCCGCTCAAAGGACATTCAGGATGTATACGTATACGTGAACATCGAGCAAACTCCGTTCCAGTGGTTTCTCTCCAGCGCAATCGGATACACTGTGGAATTCCTTTTCGTGACACTGATAACGATGTCAATCGCGAACAGAACGCACAGAACCCTCATGCAGCTCATAAAATCTATGACCGCACATTCCGAGACGCTGATCCAGCTGAGGAAAAAGAATTCCGAGATAAATTCAATAAACGCGCAGCTTGTCGAAAAGAACAGGACAATGCGCGAGACACAGGAGAAGCTGCTCCAGTTTGTAGGCGAGGTCCTCGGAAGCCATGACCTGTTCACCGGCAGGCACGTAATGCACACAGAAAAATACCTCGGCGAGATTGCGCTTGAGCTCCGGAATTCCGGCCATTACACCGATGTCCTTACGGACAGGACAATCAGCACGTTCAGCACGGCGGCGTGCCTGCATGACATCGGGAAAATTCATATTCCGGAAGGAATTCTGAACAAGCCAGGAAAGTTCACGGAAGAGGAATTTGAGATAATGAAGTGCCACCCGGCAGAAGGCGCGAAACTTCTGGAATTTCTTCCGAAAATAGATGACGGGACATTCAACACCGCCGCAAGGGAGATGGCGCTGTATCACCATGAGAAATGGGACGGAAGCGGTTACCCGGAGCACAAGAAGGGAACGGAAATTCCGCTGTGCGCAAGACTGATGGCCGCCGCGGATGTGTTCGACGCGCTTGTGAGCCGGCGTCTGTATAAGGATCCGATGCCTACGGAACAGGCCGTGGAAATATTCAGAAAGTCATCAGGAACTCATTTCGAGCCGTGCATTGCCGATGCCGTGATAAAATGCAGCTCAAGGCTTGATAAAATCAGCATGGAATTCAAGGAAAGCGAATCAGAACAGGAGAAAAGGGAAGCCGAATGGTGGGACAACTACCACTCAAAATTCTCCCGCGCACGCTGACTTCCCTTAAAATTCCGCCCGTCACCTTATCGAATCGATGTTGGCTCTTCCTCCAGGCACAAACGGAAGGACATCCTCCTCGCAGCTGACGCTCACCTTCACGAAGCAGGGACGGTTCTCCCTTGTGCGGTCAAACGCCTTTCTGTACCATTCCGGATCCCCGTCGGCATCCACAGCCTCTATTCCGAAGCCGCGGGCCACCGCAACAAGATCGGGAACAGCTGAGAACACGCTCGCGCTGTAGTTCTTTCCGAAAAGATACTTCTGCTGCTGGTAGACCATTCCAAGGGTTCCGTTGCGGAACACAATCACCGTCACAGGAAGATTAAGCTCGGCGAGAGTCGCAAGCTCCTGTATGTTCATCATTATAGAGCCGTCGCCGGAAAAGCACACGACACGTTTTCCGGGATTCGCAAGCGCAGCCCCGATCGCGGCGGGAAGGCCGAAGCCCATGGTTCCAAGCGAGCCGGATGTAAGAAAGGAACGCGGCCGGGTTACGGGATAATACTGTGCGGCCCACATCTGATGCTGCCCCACATCGGTCGTGACGATTATGTCGGACGGATCAAGCCCCATGATTCCGGCAAGGGACGGAACGGAATTTATGAATTCGCGCGGATTCACACCGTCCCCGACGGAAGGGCGGCCGCAAGAAAGTGAATATCCTGATTTCTTGAGGTTCACGATTTTCTCAAGCCAGACGGCTCTTGCCTCGGCGCTCTGCCATGCCGCGCCGTAGACGGACTGCTTTTCGGACGAGAGCTGGACAAGAATAGGAAAAACCGACTCCACATCGGCGACTACCGCCAGCTCCGAACGCATTATCTTGTTGACCTCGGCGGCATCTACATCAATATGGACAATCTGGGCATCCGGACAGAATTCGGAGACAAGGCCTGTCGCGCGGTCATCAAAACGGACACCGGCAGCAATCACAAGATCCGCGTCGTGCATCGCTCGGTTGGCGGCATAGGAGCCGTGCATTCCGACCATTCCTATGAACATCTCGGAATTTTCCGGTATGCAGCCGATTCCCATAAGGCTTGTGACGACCGGCAGCCTGTAGCTCCGAAGAAATTTTCCGATTTCGGCCGAGGCGGCCGGAGAATTGCATCCGCCGCCGCAGAAAAGCACCGGACGACGTGCGTTCGCAAGCATCTCCGTTATCGCGTCCATTTTTCTTGAATATTCGCACGGAGGAGTATGGAACCTTATGTCGTGCAGATGGACATTGTTTATGTCCGGCCATGCGCTGAATTCACATGAGGCAAGCTGCACATCCTTTGGAACATCTATAAGGACAGGTCCGGGACGTCCGTTCATGGCAACAGCAAAAGCCTCAGGAACAGCATCAAGAAGCTCCAGCGGCGACTTCACCATTATGCTGTGTTTCGTTATCGGAAAGGAGAGCCCGAAAGTGTCGGCTTCCTGAAAGGCATCCGTTCCGATCAGATCCGTGTTCACCTGACCGGTTATTGCTATGACAGGAACGGAATCGGCGCGGGCATCCGCTATGGCCGTAAGGAGGTTCATCGCGCCCGGACCGCTCGTGGCAAGACATACGGCCGGCTTTCCTGTGCTTCTGGCAATTCCCTGCGCGATGAATCCGGCAGCCTGCTCATGGCGCACAAGAATATGACGGATTCCGCTTCTGTTCAGCTCATCATACAGGGGAAGTATTGAACCTCCGGGAATTCCCGCCACCGTATCAATTCCGTACATCTCAAGCAGTCTTATTATTATTTCCGAGCCAGTCTTCTTCATGTATTCTCCCATAAAAAATCAAAATGAAAATTCAAAAGTCCCATTCAGCGCGAGCCGCAGATTTCCTCTACCGCAGAACGGATTTCTCCGGATGTTGACACAAGCGGCCGTCCGGAAACCGCAGGAACCATAGTCTCCTTTATGTTGTCCGGAATCTCCGGCATCTCACCGGTCGTATGGCGGCAGTACTCTGCTGATAGAGCCGGATGATTGTGCGCCACAAGCACAAATGAACCGTCCTCATCATTGACCGCGCCGGAATTTTTCTTTATGACGGCATAGGCTCCGGCCGTGTTCCTGTCCGCAAAAATTCCGTATTTCCGGAACAGCTCCTTTGCCGCCTCGTCGGTCTCGGCCACGGAAATTCTGTTGGGGAACACGAAATTCCTCATCATCATGCTGTTCTTCTCGAAGAACGCCTCAAGCCTCTCAAGGTTCGCAGGAAGTGACGGATCAGAGCGGTTCCGTTTCTTTATGTCCACAAACGAATCAAGCAGAATGGGATTTCCGGCCGCATCCGCCGAGAGAGCGTCCGTCGCCGGCAGAAAGAAACCGCTCAGGGGAAGCGCGAACCGCCAGCTGTAAAGGCCTGCCATTATCGTACCGTAATTTCCGGCCTCAAGCGCATAATATATATCGCCGGAGACAAGGCTTTTTATTCTGGAGAATGAATACGGGAAGAAGAAAACCTGCGCCATCAGACGGCATACGTTCGATGTGTTGGCGACTGTAAGTCCGTTTCTGCGCACGAATTCACGGTCGGCGAAAACCTCGCCTATAATCCGGCGGCAGCCCGCCTCGTCCAGCTCAGTCTCAAGCGGACAGATATTTCCCCCGTTCGCAGAAAGATCCTCGTCATTTATGCCACGGACAGTTCCCTTCTCATACAGGAGGACGGCCTTTATATTCTTCTTTCCATGAAGCACCCTTGCAAGAAGGCTTCCGAGTCCTCCGTGCGTAAAGTCAAGAATGACGGCCTTCTGACTGCTCATCTCAAGCGTAGTCTCAAGATACGAACAGAGATACGATACGCCGAAATCCCTCTGGCAGCCGGTGTAGCCGTGATACAGCTGGAGCATAAAAAGGTTATCATCAAGCTGCCTGACCGAAGGCTCAAACGGAAACGCGGATGTCGCGATCCGCTCGCATATTATCGGACTGAATTCGTCCTTTATAAAAGCCGATGTGAGTGTGCCCGCGATGGATGTGAACGAAGTGTCTCCGTCAATATAATAAATCCAGCGGCGCAAATCTTCTATTGATGACGGAACAAAAAGCCCGCCGTCAGGAGGCATACAGTCAAGAACAGCCTGTGAGAATTTTACGGACAGGCTTCTGTCTCTGGTACTGGTGAACAACATATTTACAATATATCAATTTGAACTTTATACTTCAATTCCCGGTATTCTTTTTCTCATTGTCTCGATAAAGCGCCGTCCGTGGACACCTTCACGCAGACAGACAAAAAGACAGTTGTCGCCGGCGACAGTCCCGATGACATCCTCAAAATTCAGGTTGTCCACGGCATTGCAGACGGTGTTGGCATGACCGGGAAATGTTTTTATTACGACTATGTTTCCGCTGAAGTCAACGCTTATGTATCCGCGCAAAAAATCCTGAACATAAATCAGCTCCGAATCACGGCCGTCATCATCTGGCAGCGCATACAGATAGCCGTTATCTCCGTCCGGAACCTTGCCTACCTTGAGAAGCTTCAGGTCACGGGAAAGCGTCGCCTGCGTAACCTCATATCCGTCCTTCTGCAGGGCGGATAGAAGCACATCCTGACTGCCGATCCTTTTTTCTTTTATTATGGTTTTTATGGCCTTAAGCCGGGACTGGCGTTCCTTCATTCTGAGCCTCCGGGCAGAAAATATACGGCGCCGCAGAAGCCGGACAGACTTTCCGCGGACACCGTCTTATGCCATCTATTTTATCAGAAGTCCGGAAAATGCCTTGAGAGCACCTTCCATCTTTCCGCTCAGAACCGTCTTGGCCAGTTTCTTTCCAAGCTGAACGCCTTCCTGATCAAAACTGTTAACATTCCAGACGAATCCCTGGAACATGACCTTGTTCTCATAATGGGCAAGAAGAGCACCGAGCGCCTTCGGATCAAGCCGCTTTCCGTAGATGAGGCTTGACGGCCTGTTTCCTGCAAAGCACTTGTTCGGATCATCATCATGTTTTCCGCAGGCAAAGGCCACAATCTGCGCGGTCACATTGGCGCACAGCTTGACCTGACTTGTGGAATCCTCTATCACGACATCGTCACCCGTCTGATTCTCGCTGAACGCGATGAACTGAAGCGGAACAATGTCCGTTCCCTGGTGAAGCAGCTGATAGAATGAATGCTGACCGTTTGTTCCCGGCTCGCCGAAAATCACCGGTCCTGTCGGATAAGCGATTTCTCCTCCGTCCCTGTTGACGGACTTTCCGTTTGACTCCATATCAAGCTGCTGGAGATGGGCGGGAAAACGGCTGAGCGCCTGGCTGTACGGAAGAACGGCGGTAGCGGGGTAACCCTGGACATTCCTCTCGTAAATTCCGATAAGAGCGTCAAGCATGGCTGGATTTTTCGCCACATCCGGATTAAGCGCGAGCTTGTCCTCCTCCGCTGCCCCCTCAAGGAATTCCGCGAAGACATCCGGACCAAAGGCAAGGCTGAGGACAGCGCCACCGACTGCGGAAGTTGATGAATAACGTCCGCCGATATAATCATCCATATAGAACGCCGCAAGATAGTCAGGATTATGCGCAAGAGGACTTGTCTCGCTGGTGACGGCAATTATATGCCGCGCCGGATTGAGGCCGGCCCTTCTGAGAAAATCCTTCACGAAATTCTCATTTGTAAGAGTCTCAAGCGTAGTTCCGCTTTTTGATACAAGAATAAATACGGTGCGCGCCATGTCAATGGACTTCATGACCGACGCGGCGTCATCAGGATCGACATTCGAGATGAAATGCGCATCCATCATGAATTTTCCGTTTTTCCTGGCCCAGTTCTCAAGCGCAAGATACATGGCGCGCGGACCGAGATCCGAGCCTCCGATTCCTATCTGGCAGACGGAAGTGAATTTCTCTCCGTTCTCATTCAGAATTTTGCCGGAATGGATTTTCTCAGCGAATTCAGCCACCGCCTTCTGCTGTGCGACATAGAATTCACGCTTATTGCATCCGTCAGCGACAACATCTTTTCCGAGCTGTCCGCGCGTAAGATGATGGAGAACCATCCTTTTCTCGCCGGTGTTTATGACCGCGCCGGAAAGAAGCTCCGAATATTTTCCAACAAGCTGAGCCTCATCCGCAAGCTCGGCAAAAGTCCTCATAATCTGGGGATTGACCTGTTTTGCGGCGTAGTTATATGTGAGTCCGGCTCCCATCGGAACAGAATACGATGCGACGCGCTCCGCCGCTCCCGGAGAAGCAAGCTCGTCGGCCACGGAAACCATTCCTCTCAGGGACATCAGTTTTTTCCAGGAGGAAAGGGAATCTGCATTTGACCATGAAACCATAGAAAAACCTCTTTATATATGAAAAGAAATGACGGAAAGAAATTCAGGATTCGTGATTCCCGGAAATGAACGGTTCCGGCACAAAGCGCGCACGGAACCATCCGTCTCCACAGGGCATCGCAGTCCGGCCTCATTCCCCAAATCAGGCGCTGGCGCGGAGAATGAAGCCGTCCGCAAAAATCAGAATCCTTCTTCCGATATGAGCGTGAGTATACAGAATTTCAACTAATAAAACAATGAATTCTGCATAAATATGCAGAAACGGTCAGTTGTCGTCAGTCACCTCGGCCTTTATTGTAACGGTGTTTCTCGCAAGCCTGTACTCAAGGACAAGCAGCACGGCACCAAGAATAACGGAAACGGCACCTATCACCCTTATTACAATCACGCCGAGAACTTCAGTCGGAATGATAAAAAGAAGAACGGCGGCAAGAAGACAGGTGAAATTCTCAAGAATGATATTCCTGCGCTCTATTCCTGTATTCCGGAGCCTCGCGCAATAATAAAAACCCGTCAGCGAATACAGCACAAGATAAACGGCAAGAACATAAATCATCACCGTCCACATTGTTCCGGCAAAGGCAAGCGGAAGCACCACGGCAAGAACACCGACAAGAATTCCGGCGATGCTCTTCACCACGACAGGAAGCCCAAGTCCTATGTCGGCAAAGAGTTTTCTTGTGTATATCAGATTATATACCGCATCCGCTATCGAGCCGAGTCCGAGCGCAATAACGACAACCTTGACACATGCCTGCGGGAATATTATAAGAAGAATACCCAGAACCGCAAGAATTCCACCGATAAGAAAATTCCATTTCCTCATTTTCCACCTCTCTTTTTCCGCAACGAACGGAAATCGTATTTTTAATAAATCTAAGAACAAAGTCCGGTCAAGTCAAGAATTTTTCCCGCGCGCTATTGACAGAAACAATGAAAAAATATAAAGTGATGCCTACAAATTGGAGCGATACCAAAGCGGTCGTACTGGGGCGGTCTTGAAAACCGTTGTAGCGCAAGTTACCGGGGGTTCGAATCCCTCTCGCTCCGGACTCAATGGAGGTGTGGTAGAGCGGTAATACAACGGATTGCTAATCCGTCGGTACCGAAAGGGCCGGGCAGGTTCAACTCCTGTCGCCTCCGAACACAAACACCTTCATCAGTGTTTTGTCTGAGACTATAGCTCAGCTGGATTAGAGCACCACCCTGCGGAGGTGGGGGTCGCACGTTCGAATCGTGTTAGTCTCATAAAGCTCATCTGTTTGATGGGCTTTTTTTGTATTCATTCACCGTGGAAAGATGTCCGAGAGGTTTAAGGTACACGCTTGGAAGGCGTGCGTACCCACAAGGTACCGGGGGTTCGAATCCCCCTCTTTCCGTTGCCCAGGTGCTATGCAAGAAGCCGACTCAAAACTCCGCCAGATCCGGAAGGAAGCAACGGTATGAGGCCGGAATCTGTGCCGTAGTCAGCCTGGGCTTTTTTGTATGTTCCGCCGGATCAAGAATTTCCTGGCTCCTACGCAGAAATCAGACGGGATGAATGTCCCGGAGCCACGGATGAATAAATCCAAAAAATAAAGACTTTTATACAACGTTTTTCGCTTTTATCTTTCAAATTTCCATATTATAATTTCCGGATATGACAACTCTTTTTAATGACGGCTGGGAATTTTCAGAAATTCCGCTTGACTCTGACAAAATGTATAAGGACAAGGAACCGGTACTTTTTAATCCGGAAGATTTTCTGACGGCGGCCAAAGCGGCCGTATACAGGCCGGTAAGAATTCCTCACGACTGGATGATTCATCATACAAAGGATTTGTACAAGAACAGCGTCGGATGCTATAAAAAGACGTTCACGCTGACTAAGGCGGAGACCGGCAACCGGCACACGGCGGTCCGCTTCGAGGGAGTGTACATGAACAGCGCAGTCTGGATTAACGGAAAAAAGGCCGGCGAATGGAAATACGGCTACGCCACCTTTGAATTCGATATTTCCCGGCTTGTAAAAACAGGCGAAAACGAAATTCTTGTGATTGCGGTCTATCAGTCTCCGAACACGCGCTGGTACTCCGGAGCCGGAATTTTCAGGGACGTGACGCTCATAAACGCGCCGCGGACTCACCTTGCCTCCGACGGAACATACTTTGTCTGCCGTCCTGCCGACAAAAACAGGCTTGACGGTGAATGGACGGTGAAAAATTCCGTGGAGGTCGCCGGCGATCTGGACGGACATACGGTGGTAAACACAATTACCGGAAGAACCGGCGAAATTCTGGCGAAATCGGTTTCCCCCGCCGCACCTCTTCCTCTTAGCTCCGACGAGGCGGACTATCTTCATCAGGTCGTGCCGTCTCTCGGCTCTGCTCCGCTCTCCCGCACGCACGAGGAGCTTTCTGTCTCATCTCCGCGGCTCTGGGACATCGACGATCCTTATTTCTATACGGCAAAAACGGAACTTCTGGACAAGGACGGAAATGTCACCGATTCCGTCAGCCAGAATCTCGGATTCAAGACATTTGAATTCACGAACAACGAAGGATTTTTCCTGAACGGACGCCACAGGAAAATTTTCGGCGCATGCCAACACCACGACCACGGAGCCCTGGGAGCCGCATTCGACGTGAACGCGCAGCGGCGGCAGTTCCTCAAGCTCAAGGAGATGGGAGTGAATTCTGTACGCTGCTCGCATAATCCCCCGCCGAAGGCCTGGATGGATCTTGCCGACGAGCTTGGCCTCCTGATTGACGACGAGGCGTTCGACATGTGGGAAAAACCGAAGACGACGTTCGACTACGGAAACTGGTTCAATGAATGGCACGAGCGCGATGCGGTCTCCTGGGTACGCAAGGACAGAAACCATCCGAGCCTTATCATGTGGTCAATCGGAAACGAAATTTACGACACGCACGTCGGAAACGGACTTGCGATCACGAAGAATCTCTCACAAATCGTCAGAAGGCACGATCCGGACGGAAACGCTGAAATCACAATCGCCTCAAACTACATGATGACCGACGGAGCGCAGGAATGTGCGAAGAACATCGGAACTGTCGGCTACAACTACCTTGAGCGGCTTTACGACGAGCATCACGGAAAATATCCGGAATGGAAGATTTACGGAAGCGAGACAGGCTCCACTGTACAGAGCCGCGGAATCTACCATTTCCCCGAAAACCTCAAGCTGGTTACTTTCAGCGACGGCCAGTGCTCGACGCTCGGAAACTGCACCGTTCCCTGGGGGGCGGCGAACTCGCAGACTCTCATCACCGGCGACCGCGACAACCGCTTCAGCGCGGGACAGTACATCTGGACGGGCTGGGACTACATCGGCGAGCCGACTCCCTACCACACGAAAAGCTCATACTTCGGCCAGATTGACACGGCAGGATTCCCGAAAGACACTTTCTTTCTATATAAATCGGAATGGGCGGGCAAAAATACGGAGCCGTTCGTACATCTCCTTCCGTACTGGGACTGGAACGAAGGCCAGACAATCGACGTAAAAGCCTACACGAACGCCGCCGCGGTGGAGCTTTTCTTCAACGGAAAATCGCTCGGCAGGCGCAACATAAATCACGAAAAGGACTCAGAGCCGTTCGGACGGTGGCAGACCGAATATCACAAAGGCGAACTGAAGGCGGTCGCATACGGCGCGGACGGAAAAGCCGTAGCGCAGGACGTGAAGTGCTCATTCGGAGACCCGGCGAAAATCATCATGAAGCCGGAGGAAGGCGGCTTCGGAGACCTTTTCTTCATAGACATAATGACCGCGGACGCAGACGGAGAACCGGTAGAGAACGCAAGGAACTACATCACGTTCAACGTGAGCGGCGGGGCGGAGCTTGTGGGAATGGACAACGGAGACTCCACCGACTACGACGAGTACACTCCTCAGGGCGGAAATTCGCTCAGCAGAAAGCTTTTCGCGAACAGGCTTGTGGCAATCGTCAGAATGAAGAACGACGGAGCGTCAGAAAGCGGATTTGTGGTTACAGCGGCAAGCAGGGAGCTTCCTACAGTCTCCATGAAATTCGACGGAAAGGAATGGAATGAAACAGCTCCTGACCTTTCGGTCAAGCCGGAAAAGGACTTCATTCCGTCAAGAAAAACCGAGATTATCGCAGAAGGCTGCACAAAACTGACTCCGGAAAACAGGGAAATCAAAGTGACCTGCAAGGTTCTTCCGGAAAACGCCTCGATTAAGGAAATCAACTGGAATCCGGTCCTGAAGGAATGTGTTCCGAGCGACTACATCGAGGTTCTGGAGAAACAGGGCGAAGGAAGCGGAACCGAAACCGCGACGGTAAAGGCTGCCTGCGACGGCGAATGCATTCTGCGGTGCACGGCAAGAAACGGCACTCAGCTTGATGAGGTTCTCAGCGACCTGAATTTCAGCGTAAGCGGAATCGGAAACCCGAAGCTCAATCCGTACAAGATTATCGAGGCGTGCCGCCAGAACAGATGGGACGCGGCAAGGGAAAAGGCCCCGGTCTGCCTTGAGTCCGGAATCTCCAACAGGGGAATCGGACCGACCTGGATCGCATTCGACAAGGTTGACTTCGGAAAGGACGGCGCGGACACAATCCACATTCCGATTTTCACGTTCGAGACGGAAGTTCCAGTGGAAATCTGGGACGGAACGCCGGGCGACGGAACCACCGCGGAAGGAACGAAACCTTCGGCAACCGGCGGCGAGTGCCTCGGAAAATTCACCTACAGCCACGAGTCAATCTACAATGTCTACAGCGAGAACGTCTTCACCCTGAAAAAAAGGCTTTTCGGCGTGCACACGGTTTCGGTCGCATTCCCGCATGAGCTGTACTTCCACGGATTCTACTTTGACAAGACGCCAAAGGCGACGGCAAGGCTGCGCGCGCTGGACGCCGACGTGATTTCGGGCGACACGTTCACAAGGACAGCTGAAACCGTCGAGGGAATCGGAAACAACGTGAACCTTGACTTCGGAAATATGGACTTCGGAACGGAAAGCGCGGCAAAGCTGACAATCTGCGGAAAATCCAATACCGAGAACAACACGATAAACGTGAAATTCTTCGGCGATGACGGAAAGAATTCAACCCAGGTGATTGAATTCGCCCACACCGACGGCTACGAGGAGAAGACATTTGAGATTTCCCCGGTGAGCGGAAGCCAGAAAATCAGCTTCGTGTTCCTTCCGGGCTGCAATTTCGACTTCAAGTGGTTCAAGTTCAGCCGGTAGGTCTTTTGCTTTTGGCCATGCGGTGATATAATCGCCGCATGGCTGACTATCACAAATTCGACGATGCGCCGGAAGGCACTCCGGTATCAAATTTTGTCCACCTTCATGTACATTCCGACTACTCCCTGCTTGACGGCTGCTCCAAGATAGACAAGCTCGTTGCGAAGGCAAAGCAGCTTAACATGAAGGCGCTGGCTCTGACCGACCACGGAAATATGTTCGGCGTGCTGAATTTCGAGAAGCTCTGCCATATAAACGGAATAAATCCGATATGCGGAGAGGAATTCTACGTGTCGGAAGGAAGCCATCTGGAGAAGAATCCCACAAGATATTCCGAATCCGCGGGCCACAAGAAATACAACTATCACCTCATTCTTCTGTGCAAGAATGCGGAAGGCTACAAGAACCTGTGCTGGCTGTCATCGCTGGCATATACCGAAGGATTGTACTACAAGCCGCGAATCGACTTTGAGCTTCTGGAAAAATACCACGAGGGACTTATCTGCCTGTCCGCGTGTATTGCCGGAGAACTTCCGCAGGCTCTGCTGGCGGATGACGATGACGGAGCGGAGAAACTCGCGCTCAAATATCAGAAACTTTTCGGAAAGGACAATTACTTCATAGAAATTCAGGATCATGCGATTCCTGAGGAAAGATATGTCGCGCCGAAACTGCTGGCATTGGCGGAAAAGCTCGGGATTCCGGCGGTAGTAACAAACGACATTCATTACGCGGACCGTGACGACGCTGAGGCCCAGGACGCGCTGCTCTGCATAGGAACAAAGAAACTCGTAACCGACACGGACAGGATGAAATTCGCGAACGACTCGTTCTATATGAAGACCGAGAGTGAGATGAGGATGCTGTTTCCGAACAATCCGGAGCTCATCGAGAACAGCATGAGAATAGCCTCCATGTGCGACCTTACGATTCCCCAGTACAAGACCGAACAGCTGAAGGACTGTCTTCCGGTGTATAAAATTCCGGAGGGATTCGTGTCGCAGGACGCTTATGTCCTCTATCTTGTGGAGACCGGACTGCGCAAGAGATACAAAAAAATCACAAAGGAAATAGTTGACCGAGCGATGTATGAGCTTGGAATAATCTTCCAGATGGGATTTTCCGGCTACTTTCTGATTGTCTGGGACTTCATCAACTGGTCAAAGACACATGGAATTCCGATCGGACCGGGGCGCGGCTCCGGCGCAGGCTCGCTTGTAGCCTATGCGATGACAATCACCGACATAGATCCGTTCAAATACAAGCTCATCTTTGAGCGCTTCCTGAATCCTGAGCGCGTCTCGATGCCGGACTTCGACGTGGATATGTGCTTCGAGGGACGGCAGGACGTGATTCAATATACACGCGACAAATACGGCGATCCTCAGGTCGGACACATAATAACATTCGGAACGCTGAAAGCCAAGAATGCGCTCGCCGATGTGGGACGCGTGCTTGGAATTCCGCTGAACGACGTGAACATGCTGAAAAAGGGAATTCCCGACAATCCGAAGGCCAAGCTGAAGGACGCGTTCACCGAGCCGGACGAGAAACATCCCGACAACGGACAGCTGATTAAATTCAAGGATGATCCGCGCTTCAAGAAGCTGTTCGAGCTGGCGTTCAAGCTGGAGAACGTAATAAAAAACACCGGGCTGCACGCATCTGGAATCGTAATCGGCAAGTCGATCCTCCCCGACTGGGCGCCCGTCTACAAGGATGCGAAAACAGGCAAGGTCGCCGTGCAGTACACGATGGACATAATCGAGCCGTGCGGACTTGTCAAGATGGATTATCTGGGACTGAAAACGCTTACACTGATAAAATATGCGGAGAGGATAATCCACAAACGCCCAGGACTTGAGAATTTTACGGCGGAACGGGACATTCCGATTGACGACAAGGAGACATTCGACCTTTTCTGCCGCGGAGATGCGGTCGCCATATTCCAGTTTGAAAGTCCCGGAATGCAGAAAATTCTCCGCCAGGCGCAGCCCCACAGAATCGAGGAGCTTGTCGCATTGAACGCGCTCTACCGTCCAGGCCCGCTTGATTATATTCCGCAATACATCGAAGGAAAATGGCATCCTGAGACAGTCCATTATCCCGATCCGTGCCTTGAGGACATCCTGAAAGAAACCTACGGCGTAATGGTGTATCAGGAACAGGTAATGCAGGTGGCGCAGCGGATTGCCGGATTCTCGCTCGGAGGAGCGGACATGCTGAGGCGCGCCATGGGAAAGAAGAAACCTGAAGTCCTTATGGGAAAAAAGAAGGAATTCATCCAGGGCGCGATCAGGAACGGATTCACCGAGGAGCACGCGGCCGAAATTTTTGAGATAATGGTCCCGTTCGCAGGCTACGGATTCAACAAGAGCCATGCGGCCGCCTATTCGGTTGTAGCCTACAGAACCGGCTACCTAAAGGCGCACTTTCCCGCCGAATTCATCGCCGCCAACCTCACAAACGAAATCACATCCACGGACAAGCTGCCACAGTACATAGCAGAGGGACGCGCGATGGGACTTTCAATCGATCCTCCGGACGTCAACCGCTCGGACATTGTGTTCGACGTCGTTGAAGGAAGAATCGTATTCGGTCTTATGGGAATAAAGGGCATGGGCGAGGCGGCGGCGCAGGCTGTCGTGGACGAGCGGAAAAACAGCGGACCGTTCAAGTCATTCATGGACTTCTGTCTGAGAATCGACCTGAGGACGGTGAACAAACGCTCCATCGAAGTCCTTATCCGGACAGGAGCATTCGACCATACCGGAGAAAAGGAAGGACTTCAGCAGAACCGTCCGACGCTTCTTACAAACCTCGATGCGGCGGTTGATTACGCGTCCGACATTCAGGAAAGCAGGATGAGCGGTCAGGGAGACCTGTTCGGCGAGCTGGATGACGGCAACACGTCATATACGGAATTCGTGTTCAAGAGAATCGATGATGTTCCGAGGATGGAGCTTCTGAACATGGAGAAGGAATGTATCGGCTGCTACATCAGCGGACATCCGCTTGATGAGTACAAAAAGGCCATAGACAGGGCGGTTACGCTGCGCTCGTCGAACATAACAAGAATCGCCGCGGAAAGCAGGGCCGACAGGGAGAACCAGCTGAATTCCGGCATGAAGCCATGGCAGCTCAAGGATTCAGGAAAATCATACACAGCGCTTGGAATGTTGACGGAGCTGCGCACGATAAGGACAAAAAAAGGCGACGAGATGGCCTTCTGCAAGCTGAACGACTACGACGGCCTGATTGACTGCACTTTTTTTCCAAAAATCTGGGAATCCCTAAAGCCGAAGATCCAGAACGACGGAATATACGCGCTGCGTGGAAAAGTTGACGGCCAGCGTGACACTCCGTCCCTGCTTGTCGATTCGATAGAAGATGCGGCCGCCCTCGAGAACCACTCAATCCAGTCCGTCCACATCCAGATGGAGCCTCTTTTCGGAGCGAATTCTGACATCGCGATTATGAAGGATTTTTTATTTGATAAAACGGGCAATTGTCATGTATATTTTCATGTAGACACAGGCGGAAATCCGTACATAGTAAAGGCAAATGAGCAGATGAGGGTATCTCCGGATCAGGAGACGCTGAAACAGCTGAGTGAAATGCCGTTCGTCAAGGAGATATGGTGCGAATAGCGCTTCCGGCCGGTAAAACATATTCTTAAGAGGTGAAAAAAAATGATTGCAGCGATATTGCAGATTCTGTCGGCGTTCATCACGCTATTTACGGTTCTGTGCTTTATAGACATAATACTGACCTGGTTTCCCGGCGCGAAATTCACCGCCTTCGGAAGATTCATCTCCACAATCTGCGACCCCTACCTGAATTTTTTCAGCAGATTCGACTGGCTCAGATTCGGAAACATAGACTTCTCTCCGATCATCTCGATCGGAATTCTTTCCGCCCTCTCGTCCGTGCTCGGAGGAATCACGGCGACCGGAAGAATTTACCTTGGCGGAATCCTCGGAACGATAATCGCCATGCTCTGGCAGATTGTATCCTCAATCGCGACGCTGCTTCTGCTTCTGATGGCCGTGCGCTACATCGTGCTGCTTGTGAACCGCGGAAAGACCGCCTACAGTTCGGCATGGCAGCAGCTTGACTATATGCTCGGAAAAATAACCTACAAAATCTCATCGACATTCGTCAGAAACGCCGACTACAGGAAGTCGCTGCTTGTGTCGATAATCACGGTTCTAGTGATTATCATAGCAGGAAGAATTCTGACCGGCATACTCATATCGCTTTGCCACCAGCTTCCGTTCTGAACAAAAGTGAAGGCCGGAGAAATCAACGCGCCAGTCACGTCGGTCGCAGGCGTAGGGCCGTCCACGGCTGGACTTCTTGCAAAACTGAACATCTTCACCGTAGGCCAGCTGCTTAAATTCTATCCGCGCTCATACGAGGACAGGACAAGACGGATTTCAATCGCGGAGGCGGAGGCCGGAGGAAAAATCCATACGGCGGCTCTGGTAACGGCGCACGAATGGTTCGGATACGGCAGGATGAGGACTCTCAAGCTCCTCATAAACGACGGAAGCGGAGCGGCGGAGCTGATTGCGTTCAACAGGAGTTTTCTTGAGAAGACTCTTCCGCCAGGAACATTCATATCGGTGACAGGAACATTCACCGCAAAATACGGAAGACTTCAGAGCACCTCATTCGAGGCTGAGAAAATCGACGCGGGAGCGGTTCCTTTCACTCCGGACGGAATTCCGGATCTTGCGGCCGCGGAGCTTGCCGACTCAAAAATTTATCCGATTTATCCGCTGACAGAGGGACTTGCACAGAAGACACTCAGAAAGGCTGTCTGCGGCGCGCTGAACGGATGGTGCCGGGGAATCGACGACGAGATACCGCCGGAAATCATCGAAAGACGGGGACTTCTCCACAAACAGACGGCCCTGGAATTAATCCACTGTCCCAAATCAATGCGGGATGCGGAGGACGCGCGCAGAACCATAATATATGAAGAGCTTTACCACCTCCAGCACACGGTAATCTCGCGCTCACTGCGCCGCCGGGGAACGTTGCCGCGGCTCCAGACAGATTCCGGCTCCGGAGATTGCGACCGGCAGGAACGGCAGGCGGCAGATTCCGCTCCTGATTATACGGAATTTGAAAAATCGCTCTCCCCTCTCCAGAAAGAATTCCTGAGAAAGCTTCCGTTCAGGCTCACGGGAGACCAATGCGCCGTAATCATGGAGATGGATTCGGAGATTGACCGCGGATACCTGGAGCGCAATGCGGCCATTCTTGCAGCCGGCAGCGGAAACCCTGAGCAGGACGGAATACGCCCGCCGTTCACCATGGCAAGGCTTCTTCAGGGGGATGTCGGATCCGGAAAGACCCTAACCGCCCTGATGGTCTGCCTGCGCGTAATCAGCTGGAAAGGCCAGTGCGCGGTTATGGCCCCAACCGAAATTCTGGCCCGCCAGCACGCCGGAACAATAGCGTCGCTGCTTGACGGCATGGGAGTAAGAACCGCATTCCTGACCGGAAACCTGAAATCATCCGGACGCGCGCATCTTCTCAGGGCGTTAAAATCCGGAGAAATCGACATAGTTGTGGGAACTCACGCCCTTTTCTCCCCGATGACGGCATACAACGACCTTCAGCTTGCGGTGATAGACGAGCAGCACAGGTTCGGAGTCCTGCAGCGCCAGGCGATTCTGGAAAAAGGAAGAATTTCAGCGAGAAACGGAATCACCTTTGAGCCGCACCTTCTAATGATGAGCGCGACGCCGATTCCGCAGACGCTTGCGCTTACAGTGTTCGGTGACCTGGACATCTCGACCATAAGGACTATGCCCGCCGGACGCAAACCGGTAAAAACATATCTCATCAGGGAAGGAAACGAGAAAAACGCCTACGAAGCCGTGCGCGCGGAGCTGCGACTCGGACATCAGGCTTATTTCGTCTATCCGGCGATAAATCCCGCGGATGACGGCGACGGAGAAAACTCCCGCAGGCTCAAGTCCGCGGAACAGATGTTCAGTTTTCTTGCGGAAAGGATTTATCCTGAATTCACCTGCGCGCTTATACATTCCAAAATCGGGGAGGATGAGCAGAACAGAATCCTAGACGGATTCCGCGCCGGGAAAATTCAGGTTCTGGCCGCCACCACGGTCATAGAAGTCGGCGTTGACGTTCCGAATGCCACCTGCATGGTGATAGAGCAGGCCGACAGGTTCGGGACGGCCCAGCTGCATCAGCTGAGGGGAAGGACGGGACGCGGAGACGCGCAGTCATTCTGTTTTCTGATTTACAGCAGGAATATCACGGAAACAGGAATCGCAAGAATGAAGGCACTGCGCGAAAGCACGGACGGTTTCTACATAGCCGAGCAGGATCTCAAGACAAGAGGACCGGGCGAACTCACCGGAATAATGCAGTCGGGAAGCATGGAGCTTGGAATCGCGGATCTTGAGCGTGACGGCGGGATTCTGGCGCAGGCAAGGGAAGACGCATTCAGAATTCTTGCCGGACAAGACCGCCGGAACACAAATCAGGCCTGATTAATAGCATAAAGACAGAATATCGGCTATACTCGCAACATGAATACAAAAAAACTCATAGGAATTACGGCGGGCATTCTCCAGGTCATATTGTCCGCCATGTTTATCGGCTGCAGCGGAAAGCATGTCACATACAGCAACGCCAACGATGAATTCATAGAAGCTGTCTCCCCCACATACATCGGAAGACTCTCAAAAATCGCCGTTACTTTTGTAGGCGAAATGAAATGCCTTCCCGAAGAGGCAATCTCATTCTCGCCGGCACAGAAGGGAACATGGCAGACAGTGGACGGAAAAACGGCCGTCTTTACTCCTCAGAAACCGTTCAGGGCGAACAGCAGCATGGTTCTTACCGCGGACTGCGGAAAACTTCTCGGACGGGAAACAGCGGCAGGAAAATACACGCATCCTTTCGTAGTGGGAGGCGCATCATATAAAGTGGAGCTCGGTGAGCTTCTGCTTGACCCGGACTCGGAAAACTATTCGCTCGGCGGAAAAATAACAACGGACATTCCGATAACTCCCGGACAGGCGAAAAAAATCCTGAAGGCGAGGCTCGGCCTGAGCCGACTTAAAATCGACTGGCTTCAGGACAAGAGCTCAAATCTCTGGAATTTCTCGATAAACGACATAAGAAACAGAGACGGCAGGCAGAATTTCTACGTAAGCTGGAGCGGCTCGACGCTCGGACTGACAAGGAATCAGGACAGAAGCTTCTCCGGAAAGAAAAGCTACCGGATTCCCTCGAAAAACGACTTCTCGATAATCGACGTGAACACAGATGCTCCTGACAGAATTCTTGTCAGCTTCTCACAGAAGATAGATCCGGCTCAGGACATAAAGTCATTCATCACCGCAAAGGACAGGGACGGCAGAAAAAACACGGATTTCAATGCGTCAATCCGGAACAACGTGATTACGATTTTCAACGACTCGAACTGGCAGAACGTATCTAACATACTTGTCGCAAGGGGAATCAAAAGTACCTCCGGAGCGATATATTCAGGCGGAAGAAACATCACATTCCCTGAGAAATGGGAGATGCCCCTGATAAGCTTCATCAAAGAAGGAAACATCCTGCCTACATCGCAGGGAACATCTGTTCCTGTCTGGACACAAAACCTCAGCGGACTCACAATCCAGGCGTTCAGAATCCACGAATTCAATATGACTCAGTTTTTCCAGGAGAACGAGCTGGACGGAGACTATGAGCTTTACAGGGTCGGAGAGCCGGTCTGGACAAAATCCGTGGACTTTGAATGGAATGACTCGATGAAGAACCGCATGGTGGCGCGCGGAATCGACATAAGCGAGCTTGTGAAAAAATATCCCGACGGAATGTTCCAGCTCAGAATATCATTCAGAAAGAACAACATAAAATACGTCTGCCACAGGGAACACGGCGACTTCTCGGAATACAGGATGCCGGACAACCTGATTGAACCGCTGGAAATCCCCGGCGAGAGGAGCAACTGGGACTGGGCGGACGGGCTTTCCTACAGGGAAAGGCAGGATTACTGGACATTCAAGGACGATCCGTGCCATCCGGCGTTCTATATGTCGAATTTCAACCGCGGCAGCCTGATCTCACGGAACATCATCGTGTCGGATCTGGGGGTCTCGGCAAAAAGGACGGAGGACAACAGGCTTTATGTCTCGGTGTCGAACCTGAAGACGACAAAACCTGTCTCAGGAACGGAAGTAACCGCGTACAACTATGTCGGCGCAAAAATCAAGTCGGCAAGCACGAATTCCGACGGAAGCGCGGTATTTGACAATGCGGACAGGATATTCGTGGTGGCGGCGCGCAATTCATCACAGTGCTCCTATCTGAAGCTGTCGAACAGCACCGAGCTCAGCTCAAGCCATTTTGACATAGGCGGAGAAAAGGCGGCCGGCGGAGTAAAGGGATTCATCTACGGGGAACGCGGAGTCTGGCGGCCGGGCGACGAGATTCACCTTACGTTCGTGCTTCAGGACCTGGAGAAAAAACTTCCTGAGAACATTCCCCTGACCTTTGAGCTTATAGATCCTCTCGGAAAAAAGACGGAATCAAGGCTTCTGACAAAATCGGTGAACGGATTTTTCCCCATAGAGACGAAGGCGGACTCATCCTCAACGACAGGACTGTGGACGGCGAAGGTCAGCATGGGCGGAAAGGAATGGACAAAACCGCTCAGGATAGAGACGGTTGTTCCGAACAGGCTCTCGGTTGAACTTGACGCGGACAAGAAGGAGCTTGATTCCGGAGAGAACACATTCACCCTTTCCGGAAAATGGCTTCACGGAGCTGAGACTCCCAACTACAAAGCCGATGTCTCCGTAAGCTTCAGCAAAGCGGAGACTGTTTTTGAAGGCTACCGGGACTACACGTTCTCGAATCCTGATTCCTTCGTAGATACAAGGAAAGAGACAATATGGGAAGGCTATCTCGGAGATGACTCAAAGACGGTTTTCTACGAGACGCTTTATGCGGGAGACAATATTCCCGGAAAGCTCAGGGCAAAATTCACCAGCAGGATTTTCGAGCCGTCAGGCGCATTCAGCACGGCGGTAAAGTCGTTCACATATTCTCCCTATGAGAGATATGTCGGACTCAAACTGCCCAAAGGCGACGCCGCCCGGAACATGCTTCTTACGGACACGAAACACACCGCCGACGTGGTTCTTCTTGAGGATGACGGAACCCCCGTGCAGAATTCATCCGTGTACTACACGATATATAAAATCGGATGGAAATGGTGGTGGGAAAAGGACGCATACACCGCCGCGACATACGTGAGCGGAGAAAACTACGAGCAGATTGACAGCGGAAGGGTGAACATCACCGACGGAAAAGGCTCGTTCAGTTTCTTGGTGAAATATCCTTCCTGGGGAAGATACCTGATTCTTGTAAACGACAGCTACGGCGGACATTCGGCGGGCCAGGTCGTATACATCGACTGGCCGGGCTGGGCAGGAAGATCTCAGCAGGAAAACGGCGGAAGCGCGATGATGATTCCGCTCTCAACCGACAAGAAACGCTATAACACCGGAGATACGGCGGCAATCTCATTCGCGTCATCCGCGGGTCAGCGCGCGCTGGTCACCGTTGAAAAAAGCGGAAACATCGTAGAACAGAAATGGATTGAGACGACAGCGGACAGAACGGTGTTCAGGCTTCCGCTCAGGCAGAACCTTGCGCCGAATGTCTATGTACACGTGACGCTTGTCCAGCCGCATCTGCAGACGGCAAACAGCCTTCCGATACGGCTATACGGAATTGTTCCTGTCATAGTTGAAAATCCGGATACGTTCCTTGAGCCGGTGATAACATCAGCCGGAACATTCGAGCCGAACAGGAACACGGTTGTTTCGGTCTCCGAAAAGAACGGAAAACCCATGACATACACGCTTGCGGTAGTTGACGAGGGACTGCTCGGACTTACCGGCTTTCATGCGCCGGATCTCCATTCGGAATTCTACAGGAAAGAGGCGAGCCTTCTCAGGTCATGGGATCTTTATTCCTATGTGATGAACGCATACAGCGGAAAACTTGAGACGCTTCTGGCGGTCGGCGGCTCCGATGAGATTACGGACAACTCCGACAGGAATTCAAACAGATTCGCGCCTGTAGTAAAATTCTTCGGTCCGTACACGCTTTCGGCCGGAGAGAAGAAGGCTACGGAATTCACGATGCCCGAATATATCGGCGCGGTACGGATAATGGTGGTGGCCGGAGACGGCGGCTCCTACGGAACAAAGGAAAAATCGGTTCCGGTAAAGGCGGATCTGATGATTCAGCCGTCACTTCCGAGAACAGCCGGAACAAACGAGGAGATTTCCGTTCCCGTCACTGTATTCAACGGAACGGAAAAAGATGCGTCCGTCAGCATAAATATGGATGTCCGGGGCGCGGTATCCGCAAAAGACTCGGTTTCCGCGGATATTCCGGCAGGACAGAACAAAACCGTAAAATTCACGGTAAAGACCTCTGAAACCGGAAGCGCGGAATTCACGTTCACCTGCACCGACGGAAAAGCCACGGCACGCGCAAGAACGGAGATTCCGGTACAGTCACGCGGAATTCCTGTCAGATATACGGAACACTTTGAAATCAAGAAGGGAAAAACATCGGAAGTGAACATTCCGAGCGCCGGAGACATTCCGTCCACAAAGCTTTCCATGGAAATCTCGACAATGCCTTCGATAAACCTTGCGTCAAGGCTGGATTATCTCACCGGCTATCCGCACGGATGCATTGAGCAGATAACGTCAGGCGCGTTCCCCCAGCTCTATCTGTCCGACTTCATGAAGCTGGATTCAGCGAATCTTACCAAAGTCAAGAAGAACGTGAAGTCGGTGTTTGAGCGTTATCCGAACTATCAGACGGTTTCCGGCGCGATGGCCTACTGGCCCGGAGGCACGGCTCCCTCGGAATGGGGCTCATGCTATGCGACGCACTTCCTTATTGAAGCGAAAAAACAGGGCTACACGATTCCCACGGAAATCTACGGACCTCTTGTCGAATGGCTCAAGGAAACGGCTGCGGAATGCAACGAGGCTTCGGTCACGCAGGCCTACAGGCTGTTTGTGCTCGCCCTTGCCGGTTCGCCCGACATCGGAGCGATGAACAGGATGATGACGGACAAAATAGGAAATGAAGAGGGAATTCTCCTCTCTGCGGCATATTCACTGGCAGGAAGAAGACAGACCGCACAGGAGCTTTTGAAGCAGACTGATCCGGTTCCGAACTTTTTCCGCCATACCGGCAGCAGCTTCAGCTCGTCAATAAGAACTGTGGCGCAGGCGTTGATTGCGAACAACCTCGCCGGCAACACCTCGCAGGCGGCAAGAATCGCCGAGAACGTCTCGAAAACCCTTTCAAAGGACGGATGGCTCAGCACGCAGGAGACGGCATGGTCGCTTATTTCCATGCTTTCATTCTACAGGGATTCCCGTCCGGCTCCTGCCGCGTACATTGTCGAAAACAACGGACGGACAACAGAAAAAACGATGCGCGGAATCTCCGAAATTCAGGAGTTTGATGCGGAAAACAGTTCCGTACAGAAAGTCAGGATAACGAACGGCTCGAACAGACCTCTGTTCGGAACGCTCGCCGTATCCGGAATGTCAGTTCCGGGAACGGAAAAGGCATGGAACAACGGAATAAAGATGACCGTTTCATACGAGGACGCAGACAAAAACAAAAGCGTCCGCCCCGAAAAACTTGCATTGGGAGACACATTCACGATGAGGGTGAAAATCGTGAATTCATCCGGGAAAAAACTTGAGAACCTTGCGCTTACGGTTCCTCTCGCAACCGGATGGGAGGTGAACAACGACAGAATCGGAACCGAGACGGCGCGGACATCGTCAGCATATTCATATCAGGATATACGTGATGACAAGGTCTGCACGTATTTCAATCTGGATTCATACGAATCCGCCGCATTTGAATTCAACATGACGGTCGCCTACGGAGGTATGTACTACATTCCGGCGGTTCATGCGGAGGCCATGTACGACAACGAAATCAGCGCCGTAGCTCCGGGAGTCTATGTCTCTGCCAACTAGTCCGGGAGAAAAAAAGACAGAATACACGAAAATTCTCTGTGTGTTCTGTCTTTTATATGCGTGGATTTTCTTCTGGCCGCTGCCGTTTTCCGGCAGAACCGTCCCCTGCTCGTTCGCCCTTTACGACAGGGACGGAATTCTGATCGGAGCGAGCGTCGCGGAGGACGGACAATGGCGTTTCGAGGGAGGCAAAGTTCCGTACAAATTTGAAAAGGCAATCATATCTTTTGAGGACAAAAGGTTCTATTTTCACAAAGGAATCGACTTCATCTCGGTTTTCAGGGCCTGCGTGTCGAACATAAAACAGAAAAGGATTGTTTCCGGAGGATCGACAATCACGATGCAGACCGTAAGAATCCTTGAGGGAAATCCGCCGCGCACCTATATGCAGAAAATTCACGAGGCATGGATTTCCGTCCTTCTGGAGCTGCGCTGCTCAAAGAAACAGATTCTGAACCTTTATGCGGCAAATGCGCCGTTCGGCGGAAACGTCGTCGGACTTGAGGCGGCAAGCTGGCGGTACTTTCACCGTCCGCCGGAGAATCTCACCTGGGCGGAAAGCGCGACACTGGCAGTTCTTCCGAATCAGCCGAGCCTTGTCTTTCCCGGCTCGAACAGGGAAATTCTGCTGAAAAAACGCGACCGGCTTCTTCTTAAGCTGTATGAGGAAAAAACCATCAGCAGGGAGACACTTGAGCTTTCTCTTGAGGAGGCTCTGCCTCCGAAACCTTATCCGCTGCCGTCAACCGCGCCCCATTTCCTTGAATTCCAGAAGAGGAATGAACAGGACCTCCGGCGCAAGCGGAAATTACGGACGAAATTCCATTCCACACTGGACGGAAAACTTCAGAAAAACGTCACGAGAATTCTTGAATCCTGGTCGGAGAACTTCTCGAAAAAAGGAATAAACAATGCGGCGGCAATCATAATCGAAACGCAGACCGGAGAAATCCTTGCGTACTGCGGAAACACCGGTTACGGAGGACGGAACAGCACCACAGGCGCGGTCGATATAATCCGCTCAAGAAGAAGCTCCGGAAGCCTTCTGAAACCGTTTCTGTTCGCGGCGATGCTCGACTCAGGGCAGCTGCTGCCGGATCAGCTGGTTCCGGACATACCTACCAGAATCGGCAGCTACCGTCCTGACAACAATGTTCCCACGTATTCCGGCGCAGTTCCCGCAGGAGAGGCGCTCTCACGCTCGCTGAACATTCCCGCCGTAAAGGAGCTGCAGTCATACGGAATCTCAGCGTTCCTGTCATATCTCAAGGAATGCGGATTCACCACCTTTGACAGGCCGGCGGACGAATACGGTCTTCCGCTCATTCTAGGCGGCGGGGAAACGACATTATTCGAGGCCACAAACGCCTATTCCTCGCTCATGAAGAAAGCCTGCCTTCAAAAGGAAAAAGCTCCGTTTTCCCCAGGCGCGGCATGGCTCACACTGGAAATTCTGCAGAACGGCATACGGCCCGATGATGAGGCGATGTGGCTCAACTACGCGAATTCAAAAAAAATCGCCTGGAAGACCGGGACATCCAGCGGAAACAGGGACGCCTGGGCAATAGGAACGACAAAGGAATTCACCGTTGGTGTATGGATCGGCAACGCGGAAGGAAAAGGCTCAAAGGATCTGACAAGCGTGTCCACAAGCGCGCCTGTGATGTTCGATATTTTTTCGGTTCTGCCGCAGACAAGCTGGCCCTACGCGCCTGAATCTGAGCTCAGAAAAATCCCGACCTGTGCGGAATCAGGCTATCTTGCGGGACCGGACTGCCAGAAAACAAAAAACGCCCTGAAGCCGGCCGACGCTCCTTATGGAACAGCCTGTCCATACTGCAGGACTGTGACACTCGCTCCAGATCTTAAATTTCAGGCGGCCGTGGAGGACATGACCGGAATTTACGGAAATTCTATGCCCGTGCAGAAAAAATTCTTTGTTCTGCCGCCTATGATGGAATATTATTACACAAAACATTCAATAGGATATAAAAAACTTCCGCCGTTCGTTCCATGGCACAATTCCTACACAGATGATTCGTTCGAGATAATGTTCCCGCAGCAGAATGCGAACATCGCGGTTCCCGTGGAAATTGACGGCACAACAGGAGCGTTTCTGATGGAGGCGACGGCAAGAAATTCCGACGAGGAGCTCTTCTGGGATTTGGACGGCGAATACATCGGCAGGACAAAAAGAATCCATAAGATGGCGGCAACTCCGAGATACGGTCCGCATACGCTGACCGTCATGGATTCAAACGGAAGCAGAAAGACAAGGACCTTCACGATAGTTGACATCGGAGAATGAAAGGCGGACGGAAAGAATTCCACGCATACTCCGTAGGCCTCCGGCAGCAATAAAAATTAAAATAAAAATTGACAAACGGAATTTTTGCTTCTATCCTGTTATTTGTATCGTTCAAATTTCATTGATATTATGGAGGAAAAAATGAAAAAGATACTTATGATGATTGCAGGAGCAGCTGCGGCCGCGGCAATTACAGGATGCGCGTCGGACGGAGCTTCAGCGAAGCCGGCGGAGAAACAGGCTGAGGCGCCGGCGGAATATGTAATGCCGGACGATGTGATTTCCGGCGCGGAGGGATTTGACGAGGAGGAGCTCTCAGCAAAATACAACATGACAGACGCCGTCCTTGAAAAATGGAGCGCCGACAGTGGAAAAATCTACATGAAGACAGGCGACCTCTGGTCGAAAATCCAGTATGAGGACGGAACCGGCGACTGGCAGGCGGACATTCTGTCAAAATCATGGAGTTCCATTGATGTCGGCGGAGAGGACAAAATCATCGCGCTGGACATGAAGATGAACGCGCACTACGGATGGATTCAGAATTTCAGCGAGCAGGCGAAAAATCCGAAAAAAATCGACAATGCCGTATGGAAGATGAAAATCTACATTCCGGAGGAATACTGCGGCGAGTCGCTCAAGGATGTCCCGGAATTCCGCTTTCAGGTACGCGACCAGAGCTGGAACATCGCCTATCTTTCAGGCGACATCGACAAAATCACCACACGTGACCTCGGAGCCGGATGGCACGTCCTCACAATCAACTTTGCGGACAGCACATTCGACTTCGGCGAAAAGAAAGGCACTTTCCGCGTAACAAAACCGAGAAAGGCCAACGCGCTTGAGCTTCAGATAAACGGCAAGGGATTCAAGACCTCCTATCCGTTCTATATCGACTGGTTCTCAATTGACGGCCTTGAATAATTCTCCCCGGCCGGAAGACATATCATTCTGACAAAGAGAAAGGCTGCCTTAAATACAGGCGGCCTTTTTCATAGACAACACATAAAATATAGGGTAAAATTGCCGAATGAGAAAGTTTCTACCATTTATTCTGACGATTATGTTCTCCGCGGCAGCAAGCGCGCAGTCCGCGGATGTGGTTTCAGAAATCCTAGACACAAAGGAAGCTACATTCGGACAAATCTGCTACCTTTCAGCCGTCCAGCAGAAACTTGTTGACAATGACGCGACCTACGGGCAGTCAATCAGCGCTCTTTACGAAAACGGTCAGCTGCCGTCCATGGTGTACGAAACCACCCCGATGGTGATGGCGGACCTTGCGTTCATATATTCCCGGATGTGGCATATAAGGGGCGGAGTTTTCTACAGACTGACGGGCGGATCTCCACGCTATGCGTTCAAGCAGATGAAGGCGGACGGAATTTTCCCGAACCGGACTGATCCGGCGGACAGCGTATCCGGCCGCGAGGCTCTCAATATACTCACCTCATGCATGATGACTTACGGCGACATGAAGCTGGAGTCCATCGGAGAATAACATGAAAAGAATCTTCAGCATAATCATCACGGCGACAGCCATCACTGCGGCTCCGCTTGCAGCCCTTGAATGGGGAGGAATCGTAAACAACGAGACCGAAGCGTACACCTCCGGATTCAGCGCCTCTGAAGCCACGGCGGTTCAGTCCAACGGAGCGTATCTGTGGATGAACACCGCGCTGAACAGAAGCAAAAACCTGTTTTTCAGCGGAGAAGTCCTCTACAAATATTACTTCTCCGCATACAACGGAAACACCGCCTTCACCAATATAATCGACCTGAACCTGTTCAAATTCTCATTCGAGGAAAACATCGGTTCCGGCTCACTCCAGCTGGCTTTGGGCCGGTGTCCGGTGAGCGACATGACAGAAGCGGTTTTCAGCCAGACCTGCGACGGTTTCTCCGCAAAACTGTCGCTTCCGTCGGCCATATTCTCAGCCTACGCCGGCTACACCGGTCTGCTGAACGGACTAAACGTGAATATCCTTGACAAAAACTGGTCATACGCGAAGGACGGAAATTTCTACACGACGGCCGATGCATATATTCCAATCAGTGCATCCGCGGAGTTTCCTGTACTTTTCGGAAACCAGACCCTTGCGGTTCAGCTGAACACATTCATCGACACGGAAGGAAATTCCGCCAGCAGATACTATGCGAACATCCTGATGAGTGGCCCGATCGCCAATGAGCTCTACTACTCGGCGGTGACGTGTTTCGGAACCATGAATTTCAGCGGACTGATGAACTACTCGGCGGTGAGCGTAGTCTGTTATCCGATGGAAAGCATGTCGTTTCTGTGCGGGCTCGAATATGCGTCCGGAAAATACGGAATTTTCGAGAATTTCATAGGATTCACGGCACGCACGGCCTTTAACTCAATGTCGTCACCGCAGACAAGCAACATCCTTATGCCGAAAATTTCGTTCAGCTTCGCGCTCGGACGTATGTTCGCAGGATTCACAGGAAAATATGTGATGACATATACTGAAAACCAGATGTCATCCGGCGGCGTGGAGATTGGACTTTCATTCTCATACGGGATTTTCAGCGACCTTCAGCTCGGACTAGACACGAACGCATTCATAGACCTGAGGGACAGCGGCGATGACAACAAATTCTACGCGAAACTGTATGCGGCGCTGTCGTTCTGAGCGGGAAACACAACAAAAGAGAGGAATTATGAAAAGACAGTTACTAAATGCCATGGCCGCAGCGCTTATCTTCACTGCGGCCGCATCAAAAGCGGATGCGGATCAGGCGGTTGTCACCCTCACAAAAGGAAAAGTCGAGGTCAGCAGAAACGGCGGATGGATTCCGCTGAAAACCGGTGACACAGTGGCTGAGGACGAGACCATAAGCACGGGCTTCCAGTCCGAAGTGCGGATAAAATACAATGATTCCGTAATGCTCCTGGGCGCTCTTACGCGTGTCACGCTGGAGCAGATGAATTCCTCAGGCAAAAAGGACAATGTGAACATATATCTGAGCACAGGCGCGGTCCGGTCAAAGATAACCCCTACAAAAGACAAAAAAGTGAACTATACAGTCCGGAATCCTGTCGCCGTGGCGTCTGTCCGTGGAACCGACTATATAACGACAGCCGGAGGAACCGTAAAGTGCCTTGAAGGAGCTGTGGCCGTGTATTCCGCAAGGCAATATGAGCGGCAGCTGCGGAATTCCGCCAAAAACCAGGAGAATGACAGCCCGGATGACGATATGCCGCCGGACGAAAATCGGGAACACGCCAATTCAAACACGGCGGCGGAGAACATTGCGCCAAATGCGCCGGCAGGAACAATCGTCGTCGGGAAAAACCAGACAACGGATTTCGGCGGAAAAGGAAACCCCATGAGGCCGATGAACATAGCGGCGGAACGGATCGGACGGCTTAATTCCCTGGTAAAGACTGACGCCGAGAAGGAAAAAATGCCGATGGGAGGGCCTGCCGCGGCGAGACATGATTCCGACGCGCCACGTCCGGTTCCGGCATCCGTAAATGTGAACATAAAGATTGGAAAATAAATCCGCATAGTCCCGCTTGCCGTCACACGACGACTTTCCGGCAGAGTCCGGACAAGCCAATTCAAAATCCTGTAGATTCCCGGTCAAGATGCGGAATTTGCAGGATTTTCCGCCATCTCCACATTCATACATAAATTCATTATAATAATCATCATGAAATACAAGACTGCCATTTTTGATATGGACGGAACCATACTGAATACGCTGGATGACCTGACGGACTCATGCAATCATATACTTGAAAAAAACGGAATGCCCCTGCACACAATCGATGAAATCAGATTTTTTGTAGGCAACGGAATTCCAAAACTTATAGAACGCGCCGTTCCTGCCGGAACAAAGGCAGAAACACAGCAGAAGATTCTGGCAGAATTCAGCGAATACTATGCCGCGCACTCGGCGGAAAAGACAAAACCCTATCCAGGAATTCCGGAGCTCCTGCAGAAACTGCGTAGAAACGGAGTCGCGACGGCCGTAAACACGAACAAGACAGAATCCGCGGCAAAAGTCCTGTGCGAGGACTATTTTCCGGGGCTTTTTGACTTTGTGTCGGGAGGAAGACCGGGAGTTCCCAAAAAACCCGCGCCGGACGGCATCTATGAAATAATTAGGGCAATGAATGCGGATCCCGCGGAGACGGTGTTCATCGGAGACTCGGATGTGGATCTTCAGACAGGAACAAACGCAGGACTAAACGTGATCGGCGTCGACTGGGGCTTCAGGGGGAAAAAGTTCCTTGAGGAGCACGGGGCGAAAACCGTGGCGTCAGACACTGACGAGCTGTTCAGGCTTATCTGCGGCAGGTGACGGAAAAATGGCCGGATTTTATGATTATTTTGATGTCGCTGTCGCCGGCGGAGGACATGCCGGAATCGAGGCCGCGCTCGCCTGCGCACGTTCAGGCCTGAAGACGCTTCTTGTGACACAGACGCCGGATGCAATCGGCAGGATGTCATGCAATCCGTCAATCGGAGGAATCGCAAAGGGAAACATCGTCCGGGAAATAGACGCGCTCGGCGGCGAAATGGGAAAACTGATAGACCGCTCGATGATCCAGTTCAGGCTGCTGAACAGAAGCCGCGGACCGGCGGTGCAGGCGCCGCGCTCACAGGCGGACAAAATAACATATTCTCAGCTGGCGCGGAAAACCGTCGAGCGCACGGAAAATCTGTTCACCCTTATGGATACGGTCACAGACATTCTTACGGCGGCATCGTCAACTCCCCTTCCTCCGGATTCGGACAGCAGGGCGGAAAAAGGCTCGATTCCGGGTGAACACAGATCCGGCGGTCTCAGGACTGAAGCTGCAAAAAGCGGGATGAGACAGAAAGTCACCGGAATTGTCACGGAACGCGGGCGTATAATTCCGGTGCGGGCGCTGGTTCTTACAACCGGAACATTTTTGGGAGGACGGATTTTCATCGGGGAATATGACGCTCCGTGCGGAAGGCTCGGCGAGCAGGGGGCATTCGGTCTGACAGAAAGCCTTCACAGGCTCGGATTCACGACAGGACGGCTCAAGACCGGAACTCCGCCCCGAATTCTCCGGAAAACCGTGGATTTTTCGGCGCTGGAAATTCAGGAAGGTGACAGCGACGTGATTCCTTTCTCATTTGACGACAAGGAAATAGACCGTCCGATGGTTCCCTGCCATATTGTCTATACGAACAGCCTGACGCATAAAATAATCAGGGAGAACATAGACCGCTCGCCGTTATATTCAGGAAAAATTTCCGGAATCGGTCCGCGCTACTGTCCGTCAATCGAAGACAAAGTCATGCGCTTTGCGGAACGAGACCGGCATCAGATTTTTGTCGAACCGGAAGGCCTCGACACCGATGAGATTTACCTGAACGGACTGTCATCATCCCTTCCGGAATCGGTGCAGGATGCATTCATGCGGACAATGCCGGGATTTGAGAACGCTGTGCAGAGCCGCCCCGGATATGCGGTGGAATATGACTACGTTGAGCCGACACAGCTTTACCCGTCGCTTGAGACAAAACGTGTGGCCGGCCTTTTCAATGCCGGGCAGATAAACGGAACGAGCGGATACGAGGAGGCGGCGGGTCAGGGACTTGTGGCCGGAATAAATGCGGGACTTTATGCAAGGCAGCACATAAAATTCTGCGGGCCGCTCACAGGAATTCCGGACTCGATGAACGGAATTCCCGCTTCGACTGAACCGGGCGCATTCCGGCAGGAATTCTCGCCGTCCGCGGAAAATTCCGCAAGAGCCGCGGCGGAATCGGACCGTCAGGCTGCTGCCCTCAATTCATTCATGTCGGATTTCCAGAGGAAAAACGGGTACTCAAATTTCAACGCAATTCCGGAATATGAACCGGTCATTCTGGGAAGGGATGAGGCGTATATAGGAGTACTGATTGACGACCTTGTCACGCTCGGAACAAAGGAGCCATACAGGATGTTCACGGCCAGGGCGGAATACCGGCTCAAGCTCAGGCATGACACGGCGGACAGGCGTCTGGCGAAATACGCGCTGACAGCAGGACTTAAAACAAAGGAACAGTTCGACAGAATCCAGGAAAAATACGTGCGCCTTGCCGAAATCGAAGCTTTTCTGCTCAAGAAGCCTGACGCAGAGAATCCGGGGTATCCGGACGATGAATGGGAGACGGCCAGAATCGACGCGAAATACAGATACTACATAGAAAAACAGGACAAGCGCATAGAAAAAATGCACAGGATGGAGAACACCCGTATTCCGGCGGATTTTGACTACAGCAAAATTCCCTCGCTGTCGGCGGAATCACGGCTTAAGTTTGAGAAAATAAGACCGGTGACGCTCGGCCAGGCGAACAGAATCAGCGGCATACGGAATTCCGACATCATGCTGCTTATGGTGTATCTTAAAAAATGAATCCGGCTCAGTTCCGCAGGATGTCGAGCAGATGAGAGGACGCGCCGAGAAGTTCCGGACGCTCGCAGGTCGCAAGATGATAGTCCATGAATTTCGAGAACGTCTCCTCCGTCATAGCATTGAGTGTCCGCCTCATATAATCTGACGGCCCGTCCGCGGCCACGATTTTGACCCTCTCAAGGCCGGCCGCCGAATTCAGACGGTTTATGTCCTCAAGACGGACGTAATCATACAGATCGTCCTCCGTACATACCGTATGATAGTCCGCTGTAAGCCCGCCGCGCGCGATTATTTCCGAAATCCTGTTTTCCGAGAAGCAATATGAAATCACGCTGTATTCATTCATGACATAAGCGGCCATTATGATTCCGCCCTTTCTGGTGACACGGCGCGCCTCGGAAAATGCCCTCAGCTTGTCGCCGTCACCGTGAAGATGATACATGGGACCGAAAAGAAGCGTGATGTCGAATGAATTGTCCTCAAGAAATGAAAGCGAGACGGCATTGCCCTGCCATGTCTTGACAGGTCTGTGTTTCGCCCGGAGAATCTCCAGATTGTGCCGCACAAGCTCCACGGCGGTCACATCGTGGCCTTCATCACATAGAGCTACGGAATAGCGGCCTGTTCCGGCTCCGACATCAAGGATCCTGACCTTCTGTCCGGCAGGAATGAAATCGTGAATGTACTTCATGGATGTCGTGAATTCAACAGTTCCGTGACGCGTGGTCAGCCTGTGGTCTTCCTTGAATTTTCCGTAATACTTCTCAAGAGGAGTCAGTTCCACGCGGAATCAACCTTCGCGCACCAGTCATTTTTCTCGTCTTCGGAGAGGAATGACGCGATGAAACTGTTCTTTACAAGCTGCTTTATGTCGTCCATCCGGAAACCAATCTCGCTGTAGCAGATCCAGAATTCGTCAAGAAGATTCGTCCTGAAAAAGACAGGATCATCTGTGTTCACCGTGACAAGAATTCCGCGGTCAAAAAAGTATTTTATCGGATGGTTTCTGGCCTCGCGGACAACTTTTCCTGTAAACGTGTTGCTTGTTATGCAGACTTCCAGAGGAATCCGCTCCAACGCAAGTTTCTCCACAAGCTTCTCATCCTGAACGGATGTGATTCCATGGCCGATACGCTGCGCATGGAGGAAATTCAGCGTGTCCCAGACTGATTCCGGTCCTACATCCTCGCCCGCATGGGCAACCGCCCTGAAGCCGTCCGCAAGCGCGCGCTCAAACACAGGGGCATACTCCCTTGCCGGTCCCTTCTGCTCCGCTCCGCCCAGCCCTATTCCTATTATGTCGGCGCACGGATAGTCAAGAAGAAGCTTATAGTTGCCCATGGCATTCTCGCAGCCGAACGTGCGCGACACATCAAGAAGAAGCCTGACAGTAATTCCGTATTTTTCCTTGATTCTAGCGATATTCCTTGAAAAAACAGCCGTCATCTCAGGATATGAGAATCCTTTTTTGAGGAAAGCCGTAGGAGCGAAGAACGCCTCGCAGTAGACGATTCCGTTGGCCACAAGATAGGATGCAAGGTCATCAAAGACAAGATCAAAGTCGTCAACCGACTGGAACAGATTCTGAACCTGAATAAAGGCCTTTATGAATCCGTTCAGATCCGTATAGGAGAAAAGTTCCGCCTGTTCATCCCCGCTCATATCTTTGCCGGTGCTTTTTTTGTAAAGTTTACGCACTGAATCAAGCGTTATCACCGCTTCGATATGAATATGTATTTCCGCCTTAGGTATTTTCGCAAGAAAATTCTCAAACTCTGATTTTTCCAAAACCTGCTCCTTCTCCCACCTTTATTATCGGCGCAAAATCAGTCCTTCTTTAGCTTTTTCTTCAGGCTGTCAACGATGTTTCTGAATTCATCGCAGGCCGCCTGAACCGGGTCCGGACTTTCCATATCGACTCCGGCGATCCGCAATGACTCTATCGGATAACGTGAGCCGCCGGACTTCAGGAAATTGAAATAGTCCTGCCTCTCGGCGTCTCCGCCGCAGGTGACACGTTTCGCAAGCGCAAGCGCGGCGGAAATTCCTGTCGCATATTTGTACACGTAGAACGCCGTGTAAAAATGCGGAATCCGAAGCCCCTCAAGGTCGGAATTCTCCTCAAAATGCATTTCCGGCCCGAAATAAAGCTCCAGAAGCTCCCGGTAAATTTTGCGGAGCACATCGACCGTAAGCGGAGTTCCGTTCTCGACAAGTCCGTGAGCCTTGAGCTCGAATTCCGCGAACATGGTCTGCCGGTAGAGCGTCGCCATTATGTCGGATGCGCGCATCGAAAGCAGGTAGAGCTGCATCCGCTCGTCAACCGCGTTTTTCATAAGATACTCGAACACCAGCTCCTCGTTGAACGTTGACGCGACTTCCGCCTCGAAAATCGTATAATCGTAGGAAAGGAACGGATTGTTGTGGACGGAATACCAGGAATGCATTGAATGTCCGCCCTCATGAGCCATGGTGAACACATCCCGGATAACGTCATCCTTATAATTCAGCAATATGTACGGATCCCCGACAAACGAGCCGCTGGAAAAAGCGCCGCTGTGTTTTCCAGTGTTCTCGTAGCGGTCAACCCAACCGCCTTTTAGTCCGGCGCACAGCCTGTCTGTGTATTCGCTTCCGAGCGGAGAAAGCGCCTTCCGGCAGATTTCAACCGCCTCAGCGTAAGTCGTCCTTGCAGTCACAGATTTTACAAGAGGAACGTAGACATCATAATGGCGCAGCTCGTCAACTCCAAGGATATTCTTTCTGAGACTGTAGTAATCATGGAGCGGAGCGAGGTTTTTATGGACGCAGTCAATCAGATTGTGATATACGGAAAGAGGAACCTTGTCACCGTAAAGCGCCTGCTCAAGGCTTGAGGAATATCCGCGCGCCCTCATCGTGAAGACATCCTGATTTACGGAGCCGGCGTACAGCGCGGCGATTGTATTCTGATTCTCCTCGAATTTCGCATAGAATTTCCTGTATGCCTCGCGGCGGACATCGCGGTTCTGGTTTTCCATAAAGACCGACCATGTCGTCTGTGTAAGCGGAAGCTCCTTTCCGTCAACGCTGACCGTTCCGAACGACCTGTTCATGTCAACATTTGTAAGCATACTGAACACATTCTCCGGTGTTGACGCGGTCTGAATTCCAAGCGAAAGAAGCCTCTCCTCCTTTTCTGACAGAATATACGGACGGAACCGGAGGAGCTTCTCTATATACACACGGTATGCCGCGAATTCGGGTTTCTGAATCCAGGAACGCAGCCTCACCTCATCTATGGTCTGAATTTCAGGATCAAAAAAGCTCAGTCCCGTCTGCATCTCGGTATATGCCATGACCGCACGCCCGTATCTGTCAGCGGCGACCGGCTCATTCTCGTCCGCCTCATGCTGGAGCGCGGCATAATGATAGACTGTCTCCATCGCAAGCTGGGCCTGCTCATAGGCTTTCAGCGCGCCAAGAATCTGTTCCGGAGAAGACGATATTTTTCCCTTGAACTTGGCCGCATTTTCAGTGAGAGACGGCAGCGACTTAAGCGCATTCTCCCACTCGTCATCAGATTTGAATATAGAAGAAAGATTCCATTTGTCCGACGCAGGCACATCCTTTCTTGCCGGAATTTCGGTATTGCTCATACCCGGATTATATACCTAATCACCTGAATCTAACAAGGGCTTATGAATTCACCTTCGCATGGACGTTCTCGACCTCAGAACGGATTTCAAGAAAGACATCGACAAGAAGCGGATCAAAATCAGTTCCACGGCCTGACTCGATTATCTCAAAGCAGCGGTCAAGAGGCATCGCCGCACGGTAACAGCGGTTCTGAGAAAGCGCGTCAAACACGTCGGCCACAGCCATTATCCTTGCGCAGAGAGGAATCTCCTCGCCGCGGAGCCTGTCGGGATAGCCGTTTCCGTTCCATTTCTCATGATGATGCCGCGCAACATCAAAAGCGGTGCTCACAAACTTCTGATCCTCTCTTTTTCCGAATGTCTCAAGAATCAGCTCCCCGCCGCGTGCGGCATGAGTTTTCATAATCTCGAATTCCATGTCGGTCAGGCGGCCGGGCTTCTGCAGAATGGAATCAGGAACCCCGATTTTTCCTATATCATGAAGCGGCGCCGCAAGCGCAAGCTCGTTCATATAGTCTTTGGTAAAAACATCGTTGTAATATCCCCTCTTCCAAAGCGCATCGGCAAGAAGCGAGACATAAGCGGAAGTTCTCTTTACGTGACCGCCGGTGCTGTCATCGCGGTTCTCGACCATCGTTGAGAAATCAACCACCGTCGCGGCAGTTGATTCCGCAAGCCTGATCAGCGCCGGATCCTCGCAGTTCAGATAAATTCCCAGGACAAACATCACAGGTCCTATTGACGAAATAAGGCTTTCCGGCCGCAGCATCTGATACATCGTGACGCAGAGGAATACAAAAAGAAACGTAAATATACTGACGCGTTTCCTGCTTTCAATATATTTACTCCGCCGGAAGAACACAGCGAGCATCGCAAGGAAATAAACTGCAGCGGTCGCGTAGCAGGTGTATACAGAAACTCCCATCGAATAATTGGTCACCGTTCCGGTTCTGAATTCAAGATTCCGGATATTCACGACAAGAACCAGCACGTTTACTGCAAACGGAAGCCATACGAAAATTCTGCCGAAAAGCGGGGGATGGCTATATTCAGTAAATGAAAGCATATAATGGAACATATAAAAAATCAGCGTGTCCAGCGAAAGCAGAAACACCAGATGCAGAACAAGATTCAAGGCACGCGGAACGGAATCAAGGTGATTGACCGTATATGCCGTGGCACCGTCAAAAATCAGGTTCACTACGCTTATCACCACAAGAACCATAAAATAAAGGGAACGCCTTACACCGGTACGGCGGCCAGTTTCCCTAAGATAAACAAATGCTATGTAAAGAACAAAGACCAGACAACCGATCTGAAGCTTAAAATATTCCATGACATCAACTTTCCATAATGAACCGGGAGATATACCATCCGCACGAACCGGAGCGGATGACGGACTATTCTATCATCTTTTGATTTTTTTTTCCATTCGGCTTATAATCGCCGCATGAAAAAAAATGCCCATATCGTGATTCTGTCCGTTCTGGCGGCGGCAGCATTTTCATGCAGATCAGGCTCAAAGACCGGCAAGGCCGAATTGCAAGTCCGCAGAAACGCCGCGGAGACAAACACCATGATTCAAAACGCGCTTCTGGAGCAGGACAAGGCCGTAAAAAAATTCATCGGCGCGATGTCGGACGCGCAGAAGGCCGCCCAGATGTTCATCATCAATATAGAAGGAAATGCGGATTTCATTCCGGTGGAGAAAATGTCCGCAATCGACAAATCTTCCGGAGAACCGCTTGTTCCGGGAGGATACATTTTCTTTTCGTACAACATTGCGGACACTGAGGAGAAAGTAAGGGAATTCACCGGCTCGATAAGAGAATTCTGCATATCCGGAAAAATAATTCCTCCGTTTCTGGCGACAGATCAGGAAGGCGGCTACGTGGACAGGCTCGGAAAACTTGGAGAACCGCTTCCGTCACAGAAAAAAGTCGCGGAGACAATGGAGATTGGACAGGCGTATCAGCTATACTCGCAAAAGGCGGAGCAGATGCGCCGTCTGGGATTCCATCTGAATCTGGCGCCGGTGGCCGAGGCGGAGACTTTGGAAAACAGGGAATTTCTGGGCAGAAGGAGTTTCGGCGATGCAGATACCACCATAAAGTACGGAACGGCAGCCGTGAACGCCTACGGAAACAACGGCATCGGCGCCGTCCTGAAGCATTTTCCCGGCAACACGAACACCGATCCTCACACAGGGCTTCCGGAAATAACGGCGGATTATGCGCAGCTCGAAAAAATGATCCGGCCGTTTGCTGAAATAATGCGCAGGGAACCGGCAGGAATTCTCATGTCCCACGCGCGGACACAGGCCCTGGATCCGGGAGTTCCGGCCTGTCTTTCAAAAAAATGGATTTCGGAGATTCTGCGAGGACAGCTCGGATACAAAGGAATCGTATTCTCGGACGACATCTTTATGGGAGCCCTTGCGGACAACGGTTATCCGCCGGAAAAAGCCGCGCTGATGGCGGTGGAAGCAGGAACAGACTGCATAATGATTTCTGAGAAAAGATTCGCAGCACCGGCAAAAATACTTGTCACACAGATGGAAAAGGATGCGGAATTCAGAAAAAAAATAGACGAATCAGTGGAAAGAATAATAAGATTCAAGATAAAGGCCGGAATTCTTGAATTCCGGTCTCTGAACGACGGATCATACATAATCGCCGCAGCGGAATGTCATTCCCGCACTTGATGCGGGAATCTCTGCCCCACAACAAATAATAAGGCGATCCGGACAGACCGCCCTATTCAGCGTCACAGAGTCGGGTATTTTTCGAAATACGCCTTTGTTTCCTTTGCCACAATTCCGCTGAGAACAATCAGCGAGATGCAGTTCGGAATTGCCATGAGCGCGTTCGTGATGTCGGCGATTGTCCAGACCGCGGAAATTGTCATGTAAGGTCCGATTGCAACAGCTAATATATAAAGCCATCTGTAGACTTTTACAACCGCCATGTTTCCGTTTGAAAGGTACTCAAGACATTTCTCTGAATAGTAGTCCCAGCCGAGGATTGTCGTGAATGCGAAGAACACAAGGCAGAGCATGAGAAGGAACTGAACCGAATGCTGGTCGCCGCCGAGAACTTTTGAGAACGCAGCCGAAGTGAGAGCCGCCCCGGAAAGTCCGCTGTTCCATACGTCGCCGCCCGCAATCACAATTGAAAGTCCTGTCATAGTGCAGATAACCAGAGTGTCGATAATAGTTCCGGTCATGTTCACCATTCCCTGCTCGACAGGCTCGTTTGTCTGAACCGCTGAAGCCGCAATCGGAGCCGAACCGAGACCCGCCTCGTTGGAGAAGATTCCGCGCGCTATTCCCTTCTGCATCGCCATTCTGATTATTGTTCCGGCTGTCGCGCCCGCAAGAGCCTGCATTCCAGTGTCCGCACCGAACGCGCCCTTGAAGATTAGCGCGAAAGCTCCAGGAATTTTTGTCGCGTTCATTATAAGAACTGAAAGTCCGAGGAACACGTAGATTATGGCCATGGCAGGAACAACTTTTTCGGCGACCTTAGCGATTCTCTTCAAACCGCCGATTACGACGAGAGCAGTCGCAATGGTGATTACCGCGCCGCCGATTACAGTCGCCCAGGAATATGAGTTTCCGCCGATTGAGAAAGCTATCGCAGCTTTGTCCGGGTCAAAAGCGTTCTGAACCGCGCCGCAGATTCCGTTCACCTGAGTGAAAGTTCCGATTCCGAAAAGTCCTACGAGAGTTCCGAAAATCGCGAAAAGAACCGCAAGCCATTTCCAGTTCTTGCCCATTCCCTTCTCAATCACATAGAAAGGTCCGCCCAGAACGTGCCCGTCCTCCTTGACCTCGCGGTACTTGATTGAAAGCATACATTCCGCGTACTTTGTGGCAGTTCCAAGAATCGCCATGAACCACATCCAGAAAAGAGCTCCGGGTCCGCCTGCGAGAATAGCGGTTGCGACTCCGACAATGTTTCCGGTTCCGATTGTTGCGGAAAGAGCCGTGCAGAGAGCGCTGAATCCCGAAAGCTCGCCGTGGCCTTCGTTCTCCTTGAAGATGCTCTTGAACGCGCGGCCGAATTTCGTGAACTGGATTCCGCGGGTACGAATTGTCAGCAGGAGGCCTGTGACAAAAATCAGGATGATGGTAGGAAGCCCCCATACGACATCATCAATTTTGTTGAGGATTGCTTCAAAAGACATTTTTTGTCCTCTCAAGAAAAAAAATAAGAGCCGCCCAGTTTTACCTGAACAGGCTCTCCAAAGAGTGATGAACGGACATTTTTTATGCTCTGTCCACTTTGCCTGAGATGTCGGCTTGAATAGCCTTAACCCTTCGGCGCTCCACAAGGATTTATGGAGACTCTCCAGAGAATTACCGTAACAATACACGTTGCACAGGTAACGCGGACAGAGTATCACATGAAGATTTTTTTTTCAATCGCCTGCGTAAAAAATTCCGCGGCAGAAGGAATTTCTACAGACCGTCAACAACGCCGTTTCCGTAGAAATTCGCGATCGCCCAGAACCGTCCGTCCTCCTCGCGCACCCCGGCGGCTACTATATTCAGCCTGCGGTATTCTCCGCTTCCGGTCTTCATGCGGCAGACACATGAGACCTGGCTTCCGCCTGACTTTTCTCCGACAAGCGCGCGCAGCCTGTCCAGAAAATGAGCCATGTCATCCGGATGAATCAGGGCGGCGGCCTTCTCCGAATTCCACGAAAGAACCTCGTCAAGGGTGTATCCCATCTGCTCAAGAAACGCGTTGTTTGTCCTGACCGTCCTGATGTCAAAGCCGCCGAACGCCGCATCATTTTCCGCCTTGTTTTCGTTTTCAGCCACGGAAAAAACGGTGATTGCGATTGGCGCGGAGTCAAGAATCAGATCTATTTTCCGGCTTACGCTGCGCACCGTGTCGCCGCTGTTCTTCTCGGCCGTTATGTCATCGGCAAGTATGTAAAGCGTGTTGCGCACTCCGTTGGTCGCGATTTTCCATATATGCGACTTTATCCAGATCGGAATTCCGTCCTTTCTTCCGCGGTAACAGAGGACGCAGATCTGCTCGTTTCCGTCACGGATCGCAAGGTCAACCGTGCGGCGGAAATTCAGCGCGTCCGCCGTATCTATGCACCTGAAGAATTCCGGCATAAGTCCGCCGGTCGGTGACGAGTCAAGCTCCAGCAAGTCAAGGAATTTGCTGTTTATCCTGACTTCCTGCATTATTCCCTGGGAACAGTCAATCACAGCCGCGGCTCCGGTAAAATTCTCGAACATACGCGTCTCGCCGGAGGAAGGATTAAAGAAATTGTTCACGTTCAGAATTCCGCTCATGGGGCGCGGCGCCACGAAATCCGAATGCGAGGAGCCGTCCATCATCGCAAGGAATTTCTCAGGAGGAACCGGCTTTGAATAAAGGTAGCCCTGAATTATGTCACATCCGACGCTTTTAAGAAAATCCGCCTGTTCTGTCTCCTCGACACCTTCCGCCACAGTTTTAAGCCCAAGATCCTGCGCCATGCGGACAACAGAACTGATTATGTTTCCGCCGCGGCTGCCGCTGCCGTTCTCTCCGCGCAGAAAACCCATGTCAAGCTTCAGAATATCAATCGGAATATCCTTCAGCGTGTTCAGCGATGAATATCCGCTGCCGAAATCGTCCATCGCAATCTCATAGCCCAGAGAACGTATCTGGTTCAGAATTCTTATCAGCTGGGAGGAATCGTCCATATATGCGCTCTCGGTGATTTCAAAATGAATCAGATTGTCTGGAATTCCGTACCGGCTTCTCAGATTTTTTATGACATCGACAATACCGCAGTCCTTTGTACTTATCCTTGAGATGTTCACCGAAATAGGGACAGGATGCCGCCCGGAATCAAGCCATGACCTCATCATCTCGAATGCCTTTTTCCAGATGTAGCGGTCAAGGTCCTTTATGAATCCGTTTTTCTCGAAAATCGGGATGAAGATTCCCGGAGAAATTATCTCGCCGGAAGGAGTTTTCCACCGCACAAGCGTCTCCGCTCCGACCATCGAATTTGAAACATAATTGAACTGAGGCTGAAAATAAAGGACAAACTCTCCGTTCTCAAGAGCCTTGTGCATGACGGAAGTTATCTGCATCTCGCGCGCGATGTTTCTGCGCATCTCGTCGGTGTAAACGCACCAGGTGTTGTGTGTATGATCGGTTATCTTGCCCATCGCGAAAGACGCGAAATTCAGGTCGCGGCGCAGATCCTTTGCCGTATAATTGTCGCTTGTTCCGAACGGACATAAGCCGAAGCGCACGGTCACCGGAAAATCGATTCCGAATTCCGAAAGATCGAACATCGCGCACTTGTGAAGCTCCGCAATTTTGTCCTCCGTATACGGAAAGAACATCGCGAAAGTTCCTCCGCCAAAACGCGCGGCATAGCCGTCCTGTCCAGAAAATTCGGAGCACCAGCGTCCGACAAAACGGAGGACGCGGTTTCCTGTCTCAAAACCGTAGAGGTCATTTATCACGCCGAGCCGGTTTATATCTCCCACGGCAAGAGCATATTTCCTGTCGGCGGCCTTCTCCACGAATTTCGCAGTCCTGCGCTCAAAATCGATTCTGTTGGGAAGCCCGGTCTGCACGTCGGTAAAATACAGCTTCTCCATCTCGTCGTGCATAAAGTTGACGCAGTTCTCCATCTTGCTGTAACCGAGGGCGACAGCCTCGACCATACGGCGGCAGGTCTTGTATCCGCATGAGCCGCAGTCGATTGTCCGTTTCTGAAAAGTAGTCTTGTGCATTCTGGTGAAAATGTCATCGTACACATTGTCCGGAATGACCGGCGGCTGAAGATACCGGTTTCCGAAAGTCCGGCGGAAATCGTCAGGACGCAGTCCGCTGAAAATCCGGTTGAGACGCGCTAAATTCTCCTTATGGTCACTTCCGAACCGGTTCTCCGAAAATTTACGGCGGAATTCCTTTCCCGTCCTGCAGAAAATCAGACCGGATGAGGCTTCGGAACAGGAGAACCCGCTTCCGCCCGCACAGCCGTATATGCAGGCCGAAAAATCAATCATCAGAGGGCGGACAGAGGAATTCTTTGATGACGCCGATTTTTTTATGGTCGAAAGAGCCTCGTATGTGAATCCCGCGCTGCTGACCAGAAATTCATCGTCAGGAACAAAAAGCGAGACGCAGTCCCTCATTCCTCCGGAGACGGAAATCATCTCACCAAGTCCGTTAGTCTCCAGCTCCGGAGCAGCGGTTCCTCCCGGAAGCTCCACATCACGCAGTTTCGACATAAGTCTGCTGAAGGTAAGATTATAGCTGACTGAAACAGAACTGTCCCCGTCTGAAAATTCATCCTTCTTACTTATGCAGGGACCAAGATATGCGAATTCCGATTTGTCGCCAAGATATTTTCTGGCATATACGGCAGTGCTCATGACCGGAGACTGCACCGGAATTATATAGTCAAGCAGTTCCGGCGCACACTGACCGGCATAATTCGCAAGCACAGGACAGATGTTCGCGATATAGGCGCGTTCCTCCTCTTCGCTGACTTTGGGCGCAAGCAGATAATTCACGTGCGCCCAGAGAGAAATCTCCGCGCCATAAGCTGAATTGTAAATTCTTCTGATTCCGTGCTTTTTCAGATAAAACAGAATTCTTCCGGCCTTGTCTCCGAAAGCCGCGCCGAAAAGAGGAGAAACTATCAGCGAAATTTTCTTTCCGGCCGAAAGCGCAGAGAAGAAAACGTCCGTGTCATCGGAATATGCGCGCGCGGCTTTTGTACAGGTTCTGAGGCAGTTTCCGCAATGTATGCAGCGTTTTGCCGACACTTTCACGGTGTTTATATCGTTTCCGGACACCGAGACATTCGCCCCAAGCACAGGACAAGAAGAAAGGCATTTGTTGCAGCCTACGCAGTTTTCCTTTGTAAAAATCAGACCGTCGTTAAAACGTTTCATCACCTTTAAGTCCACCTATTCAAATACAGCAAGGAGCATCGCCCTGTTGAAATGTACAAAATCAGCCTGCTCGCCGTAACCTGAAATTCCGATGTAGTTTCCGAATTCCGTTCTGAGAACATCCGCAAATTCATCGAATCTTCCGGTGCTGAGCGCGGCCTTTGTCCGGTTAAGACAATTCACCACAAAAGTGAATGACGGCTTTGGTATCGCGGCATGGACATCGGCGGTTGTCCTCTTCCAGATTGCCGCCGTATCGCCAAGCTCAAGCAGAACGAGCTTTGAATAATTGTAAATTCCGGAATACAAAGCGATTCCGCCATCAGGAAGAACGTCCGCCACATCGGTGACATAAATTCCCCGCCCGTTCATACGTCCGAACGGATGGGACGACAGAAATTCCGCCAGCTTTTCCACAGGAATATTGAGATTTCCCGAAAGCGCGGCGGCCGCGGGACGGTGATCAAGCTCATACACAATCCTCTCGTCGCAGTCAACATCCGTAACAAGAAATGAACAGGATGTCGGCCTGTAGATATTCTCGCGATAGAGGAATATTTTTCCGCAGAGATTTCTGATAAAGACGAAAACGCACGCATCATCAGAGATTTCCCCGTCAAGACTGACAAGAGTATCCGTGCATCCCGGCTCCGCTCCGGCCGTAGAGCCGCAGACAGGAATTCCCGTGCCACGCAGAACGGACGAAAAAGTGTCAAGCACGAGCTCTTCTGTATTGGCGAACGCGGCAGTGAATTCAAGGCAGATTGTGTTCCGGGTGTCATCAAGGCTGTCAAAGGCGGCGCGGACGTTGTTCACGTCATGCATAGGGAAACGGCGGATGTTGTGGAGAATTCCGGAACTGACCTCCATTCCGCTGAAAAACGCGACCGATGACAGCGAATGCTCTCCGGTTCCGCACGAACAGAACTCTATGCTTGATGTGGCTCCCAATACCGTGGAACGTGGAAAAGTGTCATGAAATTTCCGCGAATAGAATTCAAAATTCTTCAGTCCCGAAAAGAATATGACAAGCAGCGGAGCCCTTCCGTCCGCCTTCTTCCGAATCTGCTCAAGATTGGCGGCGAATGCCTCTCCGCTGTCACTGCTGGAACTGAAACATAAAGCATAATCATTCATAAAAATCCCTGCTATCCGCAACATAATATCATCAGTCCGCCTGGACACGCAAGCAGATTTAAGGACAAACAGCGGATTTGCTATAGACAAAAATATTTTTATCTGCTATGATTAGACCACTTTCGGCATGGTACCCAAACGGTAAGGGAACGGTCTGCAAAACCGTCATTCGTTGGTTCAACTCCAATCCATGCCTCTCTTGCGGGAAACTTTTCGGAGTTTCCCGTTTTTTTTCGGTCCGAAGAGGCAATTCCTCAGGGCCGTTCACATATACGACCGCCGCTAATCCGGCGGTCATTTTTATTCAGAGGCAAGTTCCGGCCGTATGCGGAGAATTTCCGACAGAACGGAGGAACATTCATCCGCCGACGCGAACGAGAGCCCTACCTGACCATGCCCCGAAGTCACCACGAAAAGCACGGAAGAGGAATCAGACGACGGAAAATTCACTATATCAGAATAAAGGACAGTTCCGCCGGGAGCTGCGACGCATTTTCCGTATACGCCGCAGACTCCAGACCGGACAAGCTCGGCCGACGAAATTTCCGCGCCGATGATTCCGCACAGACATATAACAACCGACATGACGGCCGAGACAGGCGCGAACCAGGCGGCGGCCGACACCGCGGCACACAGAACCAGGACTACTGGAGCGGTTTTCTGTTTTCCGGGAACGGCCTTACGTACAGGAGAACCGTATTTCCGCACGAACATTCTGATTCTGAAAGGGACCGAAACAGCAAAAGCGGCGACAGCAAGGACAGACACCACGGCTGCAATGATTTTTATTTCCATGGCAATATTATATAGAAGAAAAACATTTTTGACACCAAAAAACATCCGCCTTCTGCAATCTGTGTTGCGAATACAAATCCTACATGATATAATTTTCCGCATGAGCAACACAGAACTTGATCCGGAAATCGCGGCGCTCCTTTCGGAATCGGAGGCGCAGATTTCTCTGGATGACATCAACGAGATGCCCGACAAAATTCAGTCCGCTGACATTATGAGAAAAGACTCTCCGGCGGCGGCGAATGAGATAAAATCGATACATGACGTGGATCTGAGCCGCCGGGAATTCGCGCCGGTTGATAAATTCCTGAACGACACCGGCTCGGACATATACGACCAGCCGAACTACTACAAGGTCGCACTGACCGGAGAAAACGCGTCCGCACAGCGCGTCCATCAGGTGCTGTCAAAATACCTGACCTGCCGCGATCCGAAAGACAGGGCGGTCTACAGGCAGCAGATAATTCCGGCCTACTGGGAACTTCTGCGCGGAATGGTGATGAAGATGAGCGACCTGAGCACGCCTATGCCCAAAAGGATGCTCGTCCGGTTCGGAATTCTGCTTCCCTCGCTGTTCAAACCGGAACAGAAAGAATTCTTCTCAAAAATCATATATGAGAACCGGCTGAACGAACCAATCATGTACGTGGACGAATGGTTCAAGGAAATTTCGGCCGGAAGAATGAACAACTCAATGACCGACGAGGCAAGGCCCGCAAAGAAAAACCTCAGCGGAGAGGAAGCGGCGAAAGAGGAGCAGTCCAGGCTTCTACAGCTTCAGTCAAAAAATTCAGGAAAACTGCAGAGCGCGGAGAACCTTCTGAACATAAAGGAAAACGAGCGCGCCATGACGGAAATAGAGCTGAAAAACAGGATTGACACAATCTGTGACCATCAGCCGATAATGGGACTTGAGCCGCACACAATGCCCCTCTCCGACACCCAGCGGAAAATTTTCTCCGAAATAACGGATCTTCTCCACAAGCTGTCCAAAACAGACAAGGAGCTGTCAAAGGCGCTGGACGACTACCGCGAGTCAAAATCCGTGTTCGAGAATGTCCAGAACAAGATAACCGATTCTCCGGAGCAGGAAGTCCATGCGGATTCAGCCGCCGTAAAGACGGAATTCGAGACAATCAGGCAGATGGCGAAAATGACAGTCGGACGGCAGGGAAACCAGTTCCCGATTTTTACGCGGGAATTTTTCCACTGCACCGAAAAAGGCACGGGAACACGGGAGAATGTGCTTGACGTGATGCGCTGGATTGAGTCGATTGATCCGGGCGTATTCTGCAGAATCCACAAGAACGTCGCGCACAGAATCGTTCCGTATGTCCTGCTTGTCCCGACATACGGAGACCGGGGATTCTGCTGGGAACCGTTCGACCGCTACAACAGGGTCACAAGCCGCGGAAGAATTGTTGTTCCGATGTATCCGCGCGACCTGAAAACGGCCGTGCTTACCGCCGTCGCCGATCTGAGGTGGCAGGTCGCAAAGGAGAAAGCCTCCTACTATTGGATGGAGGAAGGTCTCACGGGACAGTATTACCAACATGCGGAGCGGCTCAAGCTGAAAGGAGACCTGAAGGAATTCTTCATCGAGGACTACATCCTCTGGATGACAAAGGAATCTGTCGGCGTACAGCGGCTCGACAAGGAAGTGCGCGGAATATTCTGGCGCAATATGCCGTTCCCCAAGGAACTTAAGGAAGACCTGCGGAAAAGAAGCCTTGTCTACAACGAGCTTTGCCAGAAAGACGCGAACCGCGAGATGTCGGACGGCTACTGATAAATTTCCGGCCTAAAAGCTGCGGAAAAAATATCAGCCGCGGCGCTCAAGCCGGAAAAACGATGCCGCGCCCGCCCCGGACGGATTCAGCTCCGAGACACGCCTGATTCTGGCGCGGCATATATCCGCTATCGTATCAAACCCGGACGCTCCCGATGCAGGCTCATCATTCTGCACAAGAATGCAGCGTCTTGAGCCGCCGTCCGCCGAATTCAGTTCCGCTACGGCCTCGAATGTCGTTCCGCTTCCGGCAAAAAAATCCATCACGACAGCATCGCGGCCGGCTCCGGTGATTGAGATCAGGCGGCGCAAAAGTCCCACAGGCTTCGGATTGTCGAATACGCGTCCGCAGCCGAGCAGACTGTCAAGATGGTGCTGGGCGGCACGCGTGCTGCCGGAGCAGTCGATTATATTCCGGGGAATCACCTCCGACCTGTCACCGTTAAAAATCTTGATTCTCGGAACGCCGCGGAATTCCGGCGCGGTTCCCCAGAAAATCCGGCCGTCGTCCATCAGCCTCCTCATCTCATCTTCGGAAACAAGCCACTGACGCTCCCATACGACACCGGACGGCGACACAATCCTGTAGAAATTCCTGTGATGATGGTTCGAGCGTCCCTCCGAAAAGGAGATGCTTCCGGAAAACCAGTTGCCGCGCGGATCTCCATCCTGATTCGACTTTGCCCAGCCGGAAATCTCAGTCTCGGAAAACGGACGCAGATATTTTTTGTCCATGGCATAGCACAAGGTATGCTGCTGCATCGTCCGTGACCAGCGGTCCTTTTTTCCCTTTCCGTGAAGCCAGGAGAAGTCATTCACAAAATTATCCTCGCCGAAGATTCCGTCGCAGAGAATCTTGAGCACATAAAGCTCATCCTGCCCGATTGAAATGAAAATGCAGCCTGATTCGCGGAGAAAAGGACGCGCAGCCCTAAGCCGCCTGTCCATAAAACTGAGCCACTTGCTGTGCCGGTCGGCTCCGTCAAAGCGGCTGTCGCGGTAGGTAAATGAATTTCCGGTGTTGTAAGGCGGATCAATATAAATCACATCGACACGATTCCTGAACGCCGGGAGAATTTTCTTCAATACAGGATAATTGTCGCCCCCGATAAAAATGCTGCCGGTCATGGCCCCGCAGTCAGACGGAAAGACATCCTCCGCCCGGTCCGGAACCAGCTCGCACCTGTCCAAACTGCCGTCATCGTCCGCCGGCTCAGGATAATCAGTCCATTGAAGAGAAAAAGCCATACCGCGGATTATATCACAAAATTCAGAATTATCAGAATCAAAATGGGCGTTGCCCCGGCCGGAAACCAAAGTTCCGTCCGGAGCCGCGCTTTCCAGTGTTCCGTGTGCACTGCGTGGCACTCTCCATTCAAAAGCGGGATTTCGCAGGCTCAACCGCCGCTTTTGAACGGCTGCGCCGCACTTCCAATCGCTAACGC
>ERZ808286.27-NODE-27-length-123826-cov-5.185972_pt1 | contig 123826 bp, 158 predicted proteins | sample MGYA00521276_ERZ808286 | MGnify/ENA primary metagenome ERZ808286 (study PRJEB31516, sample SAMN03275607) | gut metagenome | biome: mammalia-associated habitat; material: feces | host: Papio cynocephalus | place: Kenya | collected 2012-08-01 ... | reverse complement strand
TATATAGTGATACCTTATTGATCAATAAACAGTTGATCAACAGCTCTAGTTTTTATAAATACTTTCTAAAGCTTTTATATCAGCTTTTATTATTTTTAGTAATTTAAGACAGTTTGTTAAGTCATAAGTAATAAAATAATTATTTAGTATTTTTGTTATTTCGTTACACCTAGCATGTCTTAAGAACATTTGTTTATTTTCTACTTTTCTACTGAATAATAATATTTGGGTTAATAGTGCTGATAAGGTTGTTAAACTTTCATTTGGGTCTTTTAGTTCTTCAGTTACTATATTTTTATATAATGAGCTATGCTTTTGGTTATAGCTTTTTCTTATATATTTATAAAAAGCAGTTAAATCCATCTGTCTATTATCATTTATAAATTTTAGAACATTTATATCTATACTTGGACTTGACATTGCTTTTTGTAAATTATCTTTTACATCTATTCCTTTTGTTTCTAATTCTGTTAATAATAAAATGCAATCTGTTTTTGTAATCATCTATTTAAATTCTCCTTTTTCCAATAAAATTGGCTAAAACTATATAAATCTTTAAATTTCTTCTGTATTATTAATTAAATCAACTCCTGTTTCTCCTGGTGTTGGTAATACATTATTTTCTGTTCCCTCTTGGTTTTCTTCTGTTTGTTCAGGTTGTTCTAATTCTCGTTCTTCATTTGTTTCTGTGCCTGTACTTGTTAAACCTAAGTCTCTGTCTAAATCCAAAGGTTCATTATCTTGTTCTTCACTTTCTTTATTTTTAGAAGTTACTTGTTCCTCTCTTTGTGGTTCTGCTTCAAGTTTATCTATCTCATCTTGTATGATTTGAAGTGCTTCAGCATTATTTAGTAAATTACCTACAAGTGCTTTTGTTAATTTTAATTTAACAAGTGAGTCATCTATATCAGTAAATAAATTCATTGTGTCTGAAACAGTTGCCAATTGATTCCTACTAGCTTCTCTCCTATCTAATTCTTCTTGTGTAATAGGGGCTAGCATATTAACAGTAAATTTATTTACGTAAGTTGATAAATTTCTATCAATAAACAAAATGTTTAAAAGTGAGGTAAGCATTTGACATAAAGCTGTTTGTATTTTAACAACCTTTTTAGCATACTTTGATGAAATAATAGTTAAAGACTGTCCACCATTAAAACCAGCACCATCATCAGTATCACCAAAGAACTGTTTAGGGATGCCAAAAGCACCGTAAAACTGATTCTTGAAGAAATCTATATCAGTAAGCTGTTTCGGGTCATAGTCACCTCCTATTTGACTTGTAGTGATAGTTCCTTTACCATCTTTAGTAGCCATATAGATATTGTTTTCCTTTGGACCTGGGTTATTGTACTCTGACATACCTTGTCCTGGGTTAACAGCTGCCTTTTGTTCTATAAGTTGTTTTACTGCCTGTAGTATTGGTTTTGATTCTTCTTTTGCTACATTACCTACTTCAACTTGGATAACTCTTGTAATGCTTGATTTAGTAACTCTACTTAATATAAGGGAATTTTCAAGTAAGGACATCTCCCTCCAAATTTTAAAAGCATTAGCAAAGGCCGATTGTCCACTTTTTACTTTATATTTAACAGCTAATTCTAAATCTGTATTATTAGGATCTTGTCTTATAATTTCAACTTCTTCACTGACTCTATCTACATTATCTTCTAATGAGCCATGGACAAATTGATCTTGTTGATAAATATCTACATCACTTTGATTGAATGTATATCTATAAGAATTCATTGATAATTTAAACGGGTTGATTAAATCATTACTATTAATATGTGTTTTAATAAAACCAGCTGTTTTACCAAATCTAGTTAATTCAAATACTGTTGCTGGATTGTCCACCATTTCAGCATAATTAACAAAGTGGTCATCCTCTTTATTTATATGCAAATTAATATCTTCATTTAAATTTTTCTTCTTGTCAAATATTGGGTCAATATTATACTCTGATTGCCTAAATAATTTTAAATAAACATCCCCATACTTAATCAATGAATTTGCCCATTTATAAATGTTTTTATTAACTTGAAAAGCTTTTAAATATAAATTTGCAGTTTTTTGTACTTTAGGGTCATCAGATGTTACCCATACTATTTCTTTATTGTCATTAGTAGCTGTTGTATCCTCTGTAAATAATTCTAGAATGGCAGCAGGGATAGGATCTTGACACATCTGGTCTACTAACTTGTAAACATTATCTCTATTTCTAGATACATCAATAAATGAGTTCAATACAGAAGTATCAATTAAAGAACTATCACATGTATCTAGTATATCATTTATTACACTATGTTCATTTTCTAAACCAATTTGAGGTTCTGGCTTAGGTTCAGTTTTAATAACTTTTCCATATAATTTATCATCTACTTCTATTGTGTCTTGTAAAGTATCTTTATCTTCCATTTATTTCTCCTTTTACCATATTATCATATCATTCATAAGTATTACAGGTTGTTCTGGCTGTTCATTTAAAAAATTTGGAGGTAATACCTGTAAAGGCTTTGATTTTTCCATTTCTTCTTGGTCTTTTTTATAATTAGGGTTTACCTTAGGTTTAGCTAATTCATTAGGATTTTGTTGAATTTTCTCTTGTTTATTCTGGTTATTATATTTAGCCATAGGGTCAAACATTTTTTGTAATTGTTCTTCAAAATCCATTTGAATTTGTTTTCTTTGTTCTTGTTCATTATTTATACTATTACTAACTTCAAGTGTTGACTCAAGGGTTTCCCCAAAATCATACCCATATTCTTCGGCATGTTGTGATGCATTGTATATAGCTCCTGCAACACTATCTGCAATGTCCTTACTTCCCGTTTTACCAGCATTGGGATGCTCGATTTTACCATTACTTAATCTTTCAAGGTTTATTATTTCAGTTGTTAATGATTCACATTTATCATAAATTATTAAACGTCTCTCATATATAGCTGATTTTAAATATTGATAAGGTAAACAAACTTTAGACTGAGCTTCTACCCTATCTACTGATGTAATGCCTGTATTAAATCCATCTGCTTTTAATTGTTGTTGTATTTGTGCACTTTGGAAAGTATCTGAAGAAACCCAGCATATATTAAACCCTTGGTTTCGTAACCATCTAATAAAAGCTCTATTCTTTTCAAATGATACTTGATACCCCTTAGGAGCTTTAATTGCAACATCAAATGCTAATTGAAAAATAAGTTCTTGGGAAGTTTCTTTATCTGGTGATTGTTTTTTACCTACTATCCATATTCCTGATATACCTGTTTTATCCCCAGTCATAGACATATCTAAGTGAATAAATAAAGGTTTTGATTTTAATTTTTTAGGAACTCTAGTTAGGTCAATAAATTGTTCATATTGAACTAAATCATCTTTAGCATTACCTACTTCTATTTCTTCCTTTGTAAATAGGTTTTGAAAACCCTTATTTTTAATTTCATTCCATCTTACACCTGAGATATATTTTAAAGCATTAACTGTAGATATGCCTGCAACATCAGTTAGAGCAATATCTATATTATCCCTAAATGTTTCATAATAACCAATAGGTACTGCAAGTAGAGAGTAACCCTTTCTAACATATTGTTGCCTTTCCTCTTCACTTGCATTTAATGGTATTAATTCAGAGGCTAAGAATTTATTACCTACTGCTACATAGAATTTTTCTTTTGAATCTTTATCAGTTCTTATTACCCATTGAGGTTCATCTATAATTAAAGTTGTCTTACTTTCATTTTTCTTTTTTGTTTCAATATATGTTTCCAAGAATGATTGTTCACTATCCTTAGATGAAGCAATAATATTTAATGTAGGGCAAGGTTTATCACCTTTCATAAATCTTGATTGCATACGAGCATCAACTTGTGTAATTAACTTTAATGCCCTTGCTTTAATTTTTTCTACATCTGTTGTAATTCCAGAAAAATTTACCTCATCCTCAAAAGAGCCAAAAAGGGCTCGCCCGATGACGTGTCCATTCTTAGAACCAACTATAAGTTCAATCTTTTTATCTGGTACATATTGAATATTAGATTTACCCTTAAGTTTACCATGAGCTAAAAACCAATCACTTGTTTGAATAAGTTGTTGTAATTTATCCCAAGCAACACCTTTTGCTGCATCTATTGTAATATTTAATAATGAAATTGTTATTTTATCAATTGGCTGTAATCCATAAAATAAATAAGGATCCTTTAAACATAGTAATTTATGTAATTGATATAATAAACATAAATCAGCAAAGAAAGATTTACCAATACCAATAGCACCTGTTAATATTAAAGTATTATATGCTGTATCTCTATTATTAGGGAATATTTTTTTCATTGTTTTAACCCAGTATGGAAAGACTGTAAATCTACCTTCTTCATCAATTAGGCCTTTACCTAAATATCTTGGGTCTTTTAAAAATGTTTCTACATCAACTGGAATTTCTTCATAATCATTCCATATTAATGCATTGTAAGTATCAGATTTACCTTTATTAGAAAATTCTTTTAGTATTTTTTCTACTTCTTCTTTTTCTCTTGGAGATAAATCTTGTAACTCTTTTAAATTTGTAAGTTCATTGTAAGTCATTGGCTACACAACCTCTTTTCTATTTACTCTAAATCATCTATATCTAAAATAGAATCATCTAAATCTTCTTTATTAGGGTTAATATCAATATCTTTTTTATCAATTATATATTTAACTTGATAAGGTAACTGTATAATAATTTGATTATCACTTTTAGTAAATTTCAATTTATTAAAGTCATAATCAATATAAGACATTCTGCTCTCTATTTTAAATTTGATTTCTTCAAAATATTCATCAAAAGATTTATAAGTATAATCTAATGAACTTTCAAAAGCATTATCTATAGCATTTAAAATAGGTTCTAATAATTCATCCTCTAATCTTTCTTGTGTTGGTTTTATTACTAGAACAGGGTATTTAATTGTATCCCAACCGTTTAATTCTCCTGCAACAAACATTCGATGTCTTCCTTCCTGAGTATGCTCTGCGTAATTAAGTATTGTTATAGGAAATTTTACCTTTTCTTCCTGTATTACTTTAAATAAACTATTATCTTTTTTAAAATCATTTTTAATTTGCATATATTGTTGACTAAATGTTGTTTTAAATATTTGAGCACAAGCTTCAAAGTATTTATTTGGAGTCATATATTTTATTGATGATGTAGTTTTATTTTTCTTATTTTCATACTTAGGATCATCTAAATAATATTGATATTTTGGGGTATCTGATATATTTATATCAAATAAGTCTTCTTGGTTTATTAAAGAAGATGTTCCATATTTTTCTATTAAAAATTTCATAAATTATACCTGTTTAATAAAAATATTACTGTATAATATTATACAGTAATATTAATAAGTTATTCCTTTTGTGTATTTATAACTGTATCTTCTTCTATTTTATTCTTTACCTTTTCAGTCTTTTCTTTAGCTTCTCTTTTCTTTTTAATTATATGTTCTAGTTTACCTGATACTTTCCATACTACATAAACATCAAATAATATTAAATTTATAAGCATTACCCATAATACTATATTATTGCCCAATGCTGACTTAATATAATTAACAGTAGCATCATTTCCAAGTAAACCTGTTGAAACAATACCAATGCTTCTTGTAATTAAGGACATTATAGCAAAATACCAGAAATTCATCTTAGTCATTCCAGATACCATACATAAAGCATCATCAGGGAAGAATGGGCAAGCTAACATAACTGGTACTAGAACAGTAGCCCTGTCACTTATTAAGTTCTGGGCTTTAATTCTATCTTCCTTACCAACTAGCCAATCTACTAATTTAGTTCCACCAAACCTTCCTACTAAAAACATTACTATTGATGATATCCAACAACCAATAACTGAAATTAATATAGGTACCCATAAATCATAAGATTTAAATATTTGTACAGACATTAAAGTAAAAGTAAAGGTAGTTGCAGGAACAAAACATAATAAAGTAGTTATTATTACTTGGATAAGGATATAGAGAATAAAGCCAAACCATCCTGCACTTTGAACAAGAGGTTGAATCCATTCACCTTTAAACCCAATAAAATATAAAGCTAATGTAAGACCTACAAATATAACTGCTGTTAAGGTCCATTTTAACCATTTTGGCATATCTATTATTTCTCCTTGTTAGAACTCTTCATGAGTTCTTTTTTATTCTATAGTAAGTGTATTTATATTATCACTATTGCTTGTTTTTTCTTTACTTATTTGTTTTACTTGTTCAGAAACAGCATATACTGCTCCTTCAATAAGAGGTTTTAAATAACTCTCATCATATTTAGGGTATTTCTTTTTTATTTGTTCTAATACATATTCGTATTTTTCTTTACCTGTTTTATTTCCCAAATTTGGAAATAGTTGTTCTGCTGCTTTAACACACTTATCAATATAAGCATTTAACTTAGCTTCCCCTATTTTTGATTTTAATTTTGCAAATAATATTGAAGCATAAGTTATAAGTACAGTAGCTAATGCTGAACCTAAACCTTTTAATAAATAATTTAAAACGACATTCCAATCCATATAACTACATAACCTCCTTTATTCTATCAGCAACATCATTTACTAGTTGCTGATTTTTTTCTTTATTTATTTTAACAATCTCATCTTTGATTGTAAAATCACATATTATATTTCCTATCATAGGTATTGTAAAACCTATTAATAACATTGTAAAATATCCTGCAACATTCCAAGATAACATAACGCAAAGTAATAATAGAACTAACATTTCTGGGAAAATAATTTCTAAAAGTTTTAAAAGATTAACCCATATAATAGAACTTCTACCTACAGCATTTAATTCTTTACTATCTTCATAAGCTTGTATTTTTCTATTTATAACCTTTGATATTTTACCTGAGAATATATGAAACATTAATAGAAATACAGTATCAACACCAATAACTATTTTTTGAGGTAAACCTATTTCAATACCTTCTGTACTTATTGTATTCACAGCAAATGATGTAATAGCAAAAGCTGTACTTATAATGCAAGCTATCCAAGTATTTATATGAATAAAGAAATTTTTAGTTTTTGACTTTTGGTCATTAAATATTGCTTGTAATATAATAATTAATAATAATAAAGCACCACAACCTACTGTTACCCAAAATCTTAATTGAGGGGTTGTATGTTTATTAATAAAATCATATACTTGTAGTCCTTGGCCTAATGGTAATATATACCAAACTACTCCTAATGAAGTAATAAATGTTAAAGGTATACTTATTATATTCATTAGCCATAATAAAATTGATTTAAATGTTTTCATTTTTATTTTTCCTTCTTATTATTTTATTTTTATATTAGTCATTGTTGGGGAATTAGTGTTCATTTTAGCCTTCCCCATATTATACCACCTTTACGTTTAAGCCAAATCTTGAATTTATCCAATCTGCAGCATCTTTATCTTTTACATAAACTGTGCAACCTGAAGCCACATTATCAAACATACCATCAAAATCTTTCACATTAGTAAAATCAAATGTTCGCAAATCTATTTGTGATAAATTACTATTACTTGAAAACATATATTGCATATTTGTTGTTTTACTAGTATCTAAATTCAAAATTTCAATTTGTTTTATGTTTACACAATCACTAAATAAAAATAAAGCCTTATCAGTTAAATACATTGAGTTTTTACTAGCTATTATAACATTTGATGGGTCTGGTGTAAAGGTATAAACATCTATTCCATTACCTATAGTCCCTGCCAACTTAATATATTTTTCTAATTGAGAAATATCACTATATAGCCCTAATTGTGTCATTGATTTAAAATCTACACCAACTTTTGAAAATTGGTTTTTCCAGTCAGAAGGAAATTCAACACCAGTTATTACAGCGTTTCTAATTGTAATAATATGGCTAACACTTAGCCCTTTAGGTAATGTGGTTATAACTTTTTCATTATCATTAGTGTCTATCCATTCTTTCCCTTGAATACTTGGTAAAGCACAGTCAATACTTAAATTCAAAGGGGAATTGATAGTAGTCAAAGAGGTACAACCTTCAAATACGTCGTAGGCATCGGTACAATTTATGAGATTAAAATTACTTAAATCAAGTTCTCTTAAGGAAGAACAGCCATAAAACATATAACTCATATCTGTTACATTTGAAGTATTAAAATTACTTAAATCTAGAGTTTTAAGAAGAGAGCTAGCATAGAACATACAAAGCATACTTTGTTGATTGCTAACATCTAACCAACTCAAATCAAGAGATTCATAAGGATTAAAAGCGAACATTACATAATTTGGGCTAACAGTACTTGAACCACCTTTTATACTTTCTATAGTAGAAGGTAATGATTGCATATTTTTATGTTCAGGTATAGTAGCCCCTTTTTCTTCTAACTTTTTATATGCTTCTCTTAAATTAGAAGATATATTATTAATGGTATCAATTATTGGCATATCTATTATACCCCACTTCCACTATCAATATTTGTTAATAAATCATTTATTTGACCTATTTCATTTTGTAAGTTTGTGATACTAGTTGTATTTTCTTCTATTTTAGTATTTGCTTGTGTCATGTTTGAGTTTAAACTTTCTACCTGTGAATCTAAACTTTCTACCTGTGAAACTGCATTTTGTACTTGTGAACTTAATGTAGTTAAATCACTTTGGGATGCTTTACCTTGTATTTCACTTTCTAATCTACTATCCTCTTCTTTTCGTGATTTTATTTCATTATCTAAATCAGTTAAACTAGGTAATTCTAAATCTAACTCTTCACTACCATCAAATGTTTTGTTTTCTTTATTTATTGTTATATTTAAAGTTTTTGGAACTTTTTTAACATTAACAGAAATATAATCAGAATTATTGTTAACATCTATTTGTGCTGTATCTGTGTTTATACCAACATATTCTTTTTTTACTTTTGTTTTATTTAATGTCCCATATAAATCCATCTCATCTCTCCAATATAAATTTAGTTTGTGGAATAATTGTATTTATGATATTCTTTTCCTGTAAATATTTTATTTTGGTAAAAGGTAATTCACTTTCTATTTTAAATGTTAATATATTATTTTCAATTGTAGCAAGAAGTTCTTTATTATTTAAAGTATCTGCAAGATTAATAAGATTATTATTAGCTACATAATTACCACAGGACAAAGCTTCTTTATTTTGTTCATTTATTATAGTATAAGTACTATCTTCCCCAAATTTAATTAAAATTACATTATTCCTAAATTCATTTTCCTTAAATAATTTAGCCTTTATTTCATAATAATAAAGCCCTGGCATCAAACATTGTGTATCTTTTGATTCTAGGTTAAAAGTTATATTACCATCTATATCTACTAAATTATTATCTGTATTTATTACTTTTTTTACAATAGCTTGTTCAAAAGGCTGGTTTGGTTCTTCTATAGCAAAATATAAATTATCCTGTGATTTTAATTTATATTGAAAAGGGTCTATACTTTCCCCTTGATTTATATGAATAGTAAAAGATACATTATCTCCTCTATTCATTGTTACTATTCCACTTGTTTGATCTATGTTAAACATTCTAATACCTACCTCTATTGTAAATCTTTCTTTACTTGTTCATCTTTTTTCTTTGCTTCATCTAGTAATTCTCTTGTACTCATTATTTCTATTGCTTGTAGTTTTATTTTTTGTTGCTTTCTTTCTATTCTATTCTGTTTTGTTTCTTTCCATCTTTGTAATACCTTACTAGCTGAAAATGAAAGTACTGAGAAGAATGTTGCTGTATATAAAGTATTCATATCAGTTTCACTTTTTACAAGTTTTAAATTTTTTATTATACTATATAACCAATCAGATATAGGGTTTGTGCCCCATATAAATTTCATATTTAATAATATAAGTAAACCTGCTACTATAAGTACACTTAGCCATATCCAATCTATCGAACTTTCATCTTTTATATTCTTATTTGATAACTTCACTATTTTTATATCCTTATATGTTTCTTTAAATTCTTGTGATATTTTTATGACTTTTTCTTTTGTTTTTATTTTAATTCCGAAAAATGATAATAACTTCATAAAATTCGAAATTACTAAGCCTATTAATTTCTTGAGCCCCTGTATAATTTTTCCAGATAATAGGAATAAAATAACAAGTAAGCTTGTAGTTATTATTTTTATCATTATTATATTACTCCTATGACCTTCAAATTTTGCTTTAAACAGACGAAATAGCTTTTCTTAATAAAATATATTACCTTATACCTTAACGTCTTTTAAAACGTAAATTTGCGCTTCATATGCTAACTCTTGAGGAGATCCTTTAAAATATAATTATATGCATAATAAGAAATATCATATTCTCTTTGTCTATAATCTTCATAACTAGGAATATCCTTGACATAAGCTTTTAAATAACTTAAAGCAAAGTTAATTCCTGCTTGGTGTAAATCTTTATCATTGCTATTATATAAAAATTTAAATGTTTCAAAATTAGTCCATAATTCATTTAGTGCATAATATTTTAAATGTGTGTATTCATGAGCTACTGTTGTTATATAGTCTGTTGTGCCTAAATTACTCTGGATTACAATTAATCTTACACCAAAATTAGTATAACCCCAAACTCTACCATGATCTATTTTTGGTTTCTCTTTATAAAATGTAGCTTTAATACCTAGCTCATCTTTTATTTTACTTCTTAACTTACTATGGTCTGTTTCATTATAATAAGTTGAGCTATTTTCTGATAAATACTGATACACAATATCTTGAGAATCTATTGTTTGCATTACTTGTTCAGGTAAAGTTAATTTATTAGCTCTTACTCTAATATTTACATAAAGAGCATAGCTTAATAAACTTATTACTATAATAAATAAGAAGGTTATTACTATTTTATTAGTTTTTGAAAATGTTTTCATCTTTACTTATCCTTTTTATGTTTGTTAACAAATTAAACCTCTACTACAGTATCTGAGGTAAATGTAACATCTGCCCCAGATAAATTCAAATAGGTAAATGCAGATCCGTCACTTGTAATCATTCCATGCATAATTGCTTTTAAAGAATTATCTGCCGTAGCTCTATAAATCATCCCACTTACATTTGAATAATAACCACCAGCAACTACAATGAATATTCCCATTGCTACATCAGGCATTGCTGGTAAAGTTGTTGCAGTATATTTATCTTTTTGGGTTGAACTAAAGTCATAATAAAATGCTTTACTATCTATTTCTAATTGAACATAATGTCTATAATATTTTTGTTTACCTTCTACTAATGTCCAAGCCTTTGTAGATAAAGTAATATTTATACTTTTATCTTGAATAGCAGCCCCATTCCAACCTGTATGTGTATAACTTCTTATTCCTGGTGTATGCCCATTATCTGCTATTTCATAATATTCATTATTTAAAATTATTTTAACATCATCGTGTTCTGTGAGGTTATTGAAATCATCTTCACCTAATGTTCCATTTGTAGCACTGTCTGGTGTTAAGGTTACAGTTGGTGCATAGGTTTGTTCAGAAACTTGTAAATGATTCTTAATAGTTGTAGTCCAAGTTTTATCTGTTTTAATAGTAATAAAGTAATCTACCCATTCTTCTGAACCATTTGGTTTTGTATAATGGTCACACATAAAGATATAGTCACCAGTACCATTACTTGGATATCCAACCCTTCTAAAATCAAGCCCAACTCTTTGAATGATTAAATTATCATAACCGGTAACGAGTGCATACTGACTATCATCTAATGTTCCTTCTTCACCACTTAAACTTAGATATTTCTGTAAGGAATCAGCATAGTTTTTATTAACAGCATCTTTCTCTTGTGTAGGGGCTTCAACCGCTAGCGTTCCACTTGGAGACCTAAAAGCAAATGAGCTACCTTCAGCACTATATGAATAAGGTAATGTTGTGTCATCACCTGCTTCTTTTCTTACATAAACTCTATTAGCAAGTGATTGTTCAGCAACATTTAATTTACCTTCTAAATCTTCATTTAAGGCAAATGTACCGCTTTTATTAGGGAATGTATGTGTATAAGAAGTACTATTTATTTCTCTTGTAATTTTATCAGCATCATATTGTGTTACCAAATCTTTATTTGTTCCATCGCCATTAGCAGTATTATTCATAATTTTTACTACTTTATTGGTTATTGAAACATCTCCATCACTTGTTAACCCTTTATTAGCCAGAATTTCTTCTGTAAATGTATTTTGTGCGGTAAAAGTATTTTGTTCAATCAGTTTAGCAACGCCTGATAAGTCTTTTCTAGTAACTAATTCATCATTAGTCCCAACAGCCAAAGTTTGATTGTTATAACAAAAAGCAGTGTAGTCAGAATTGAGACCTATTCGCAAGGTTTTAGAATCGCTTCCGTCATATTTGCTTTGGGTATATTGAATAGCCTTGTATCTGGGACTAATCATAAATTCGCGTTTGTAATCTTCTTGTTGAGATTCGCTTTTTTGAATAAAATCGCAATCATAACCAGAAATATCTATTATGTTGTAGAATTTATAATCACCCTTCCCCAATTCTTCATGGAAATTTTCAATCCTTAAACCATACTCTTGATTAGTAGTAAGAGTATCTCTAATATACGAATCTTCAGTTACCAGATTACCAGTTATTTTTTTATTAACATCTTCGGCTGAAACATAAGTATTGTTTGTATTATCATAAAGAGCGATGGCTCTAATATCACTCATATTACCTTGATAAGAAGGATTTCTAGTAATACTCTTAGTATCTAAAGATATTAGGGCTGGTGCTGTATAGGCTGCTATAGACCCATCATTATTTATTCCATAATAATTAGCTCCGATGCTATTATTAGTATATATATTATCAAGGGGGTTATTTTTATAATACAAGATGTTATTTACTGTTTGAGAATAAGAGTATAGAGTATTATATACTTCACCATTTAGTTTTCCCAATATAGCATAATTTTGGGGGCTAGCCAAAACACTAGTTAATAAATCACCAGTCAATGGGAAATCTGTAACAGTGTTTAATATAGTAATTCCACCACCACTAGGAGTAACATCTTCCCAACTTTTTGTTTCTCCATCAACTTTTATCGCATAGATATGCCCTTTCTTGTAAGTTCCTTCATCATTACATATATAAGTATCCCCAGCAGGAAATAACCTTTTACAAGTTAAAGCATAAGTCATTTGTGTATTTGTTATATAAGTTGAAGGAGCATCAGTAATATCAAAATCTGTATTAGCATATTTACTTGACAAATCACTATCTGATATTCCTTCATAATCTGACATTAACAATTCTTCTTTACCATTATAGTTTACTTCTGTCATCAATATCTTCCTCCGTTTCTATATATTTATATGAAATAACATCTATTGCTTCTGCGTATTTTTCTTTTGTTCCTTCTTTTTGAATTATTTTCCCTTTATCACTATATGTTTTATAAAAAGGTTTATCGTTTATTCTTATTTCTTCTCTTACTACCATATTATGCTCCTTTTACTTTGACATTAGTTAATGTTGCCCAATGTTTAGTTATCCAAGCTTTATTTGCATCATCTTTCACAATAATTTCACAATCAGTTGGAACACCTTTAAACATATTAATTGCAGGGGCAGTCCCCTCAGGGTCACCAAATGCGTTAAAATCTATTTTAGATACGTCCAAATACTTCAATTTTACGCAACCATAAAACATACCAGTAAACCCTCCTATTATAGAGTGAGTATCACATTCACCGCAAATTATTTTGGTTACATTAATACAATATTTACATAAATCTTGCACATAATTAGCATTGTTCATATTAAAATTACTCATATCTATTTCAGTCAAACCAGTATTTCTGTAATACATACTTGAAAAATTATTTACATTAGTAGTATCTAAAGCAGTTGTATCTATTTTCGTTAACAAATCGCATTCATAGAAGGCGGTTAACAAAGAAGTTAAACCCTCAAGATTAGGAACAACAAGTTCCCCATCTAACTCACCTTGCACATCATTGTCATAGTCAACATTTAATTGACCATTTTCATATTTCATAACCCCATCAGAAATCAACTTATTCCAAGAGGTTACTAATCTCCCTGATGAATTGTATAATCCAGGAGCTCTTGCTACAGGAGCACTGGGTGTTAAATGTCTAATGTCCGTTAAATCCAAATCATTCATAAGAACATAATCACCTTCAGCAGTGATAGTATCATCCCAACTGTTTATAACTCTTATCCATTGTACATCTGTTAAACCAGCCCAATTAGTTGCTGTAGTCCAAGTATCATATAATGAATTAGGTATCACTATTTTACAGCCACTGGCGTGTTCTAATGATTCAACAGAATATAATGTTGGGACTGCTGTATTATTACGCAAGTCAAATTGAGATAGAGAAGGACATTTATAAAACGCATCACTCTCTATTGTTCTGATATTTCCCTTAAAAATTGCTTTCATCAAAGGAGTGTCATAAAAACATCTATAGGGAATCGTAACAACCCCGATAGGTAAATCAATTTGAACAATTTTAGTCCCTTTAAAAACGTCTGAACCTAAAGAAGTTAATTCTTGACTAAGAATTACAGAAGCAAGATTAGAGCAATAAGAAAAACAACCACTACCTATCCTAGTAATGTGACTTAAATCTAGATTTTCCAAACCTTTGCAGTCATAGAATGTTCTGTCGTTTAAGACAGTGACACCAGCTGGTATCTTACTTATAATCACTTTCGTAGCCTCATTAAAGGCGTCAGAACCAATACTTGTCAAAGAACTGGGAAGTTCATTACCTGTTAATAACATATCAAAACATCTATAAAAAGCACTGTTTTCAATAGATGTTATACTACTAGGAAGAGTAACTTCTTTGAGATTAGTATAATTATAAAACACATTATTTGCAATTTTTGTAATGCCCTCAGGAACAACAATATTAACATTAGCAGGTCTAGTAATCATATTTATAAAATCACTTTGGTCTACTGTCTTTTCATAATTATAGGAACTAATTACATTTCCATCTCTAATTATCTTACCCATATCAATGCCACTTCCTTATTGTTATTGCTTTTCTTATTTCTGTTCCTGTTTTTATGGTGTTATCGGTGGTATCTTCTATACCTTTTATATATAAAGATAAATAAGGTGCTTCTGAACTACTACCAATAGTTTTATTATCTAGAGTTGCAATTAAATTATGAGAAGTAACCTTAATTCCAGAACGGTCGTCTATTGTAAGATTTTCTTGACTAATAATGCCGCTATACCCACTACTTTTATTAGATAAATAGAATATTTTATTAGCACTAGTGTTATAACGTTCATAATAATACATTTTACTATCATAACTAATACAATAATTCTGTGGATTAGCCTTTACCTTAGCTAATAAATCTGCACTAAGAGGAAAATCTGATTGTCGTAAAACTGTTAATCCACCTGCATCTGTTACTGATATTGTATCATTTTCTATAGATATACCAGTTCCTGCTGTTAAAGTATTTTGTTTACTATTACTAACTTCATTTAATTTTTCTTGTGTTGTAATATCTTTTCCATTTATAGTAGGAGTTTGTGTAAAATTTTTCTTTCCATCTATATTTTGAGATGTTAATAAATCTACATAATCACTATTATCAGGTACTTCTGGTAATGTTTTTATTTTTTTACCATCTCCACCTTTAAAATGTATTTCTATTTCTTTCATAATTAATTACTTTCCTTTTATTATGATTTTATTTTGACATTAGTCATTGTTGGGAAATTAGTGTTTAGCCAAGATTTTGCGGTTTCATCTTTAACCAAGATTTCACAATTTGCAGGAACACTAGTAAACATACTATTATAATTAGTCACTTTTGTAAAATCAAAACTGCTTAAATCTAGGTTTTTTAATGAACTACAATAAGAAAACATAGAACCCATACTTGTTACTTTGCTTGTATCAAAACTGCTTAAATTTAGACTAGTTAAACCTGAACAGCCATCAAACATACCACTCATGTCTGTTACTTTGCTTGTATCAAACTTACTTAAATCTAGGCTGGTTAATAACTTGCAACCAGCAAACATATAACTCATATCTGTAATATTTTTAGTGTCAAGCCAAGATAAATCTAATGTTGTTCCTGTATAGCCTCTGAAGGATACATATTCAGGAGCAACTTTGGTGCTACCTGAAACATTAACTGTAATATCACCATTTAAATAAGTACCAGCTGTAGGTAATATTTTATTTTCTGTTACATTTGTATCCCCAGCATAAGTTTCTATTGTTCCATTTGCTTTTTCACCACTATTTTTATGAAAAGATACACCTTTCAATACTTTACTACTATCAACTGTATCTTCTGAAATATCTAATACTGTTTGATTATTTGCTATTATTTTGTTATATACCATTTATATTTTTCTCCTATATAAAAATTAACCTAATATTAATGTTGTTCCTGTTGCATTTATCTGTGTCCTAACTTTTCTTGCCGTAACACTTAATGTCATTCCAGTAGCATTAGGAATATCTTCTGATGAATAGCTATCTATTGTAGATATATTCCAATCTCCTTCATCATCTTTCCAAAAATAAACTAAACCTAATTGAGTTTCTGTTGCTTTTGTTTTTGATAATAAAGTAATTCTATTCCCTAAATCTGTATCCTTATTATCTAATTCATTTATCTTATCACTTAAGTTATTTATGGATATTTCACCATTTAAATCAACAGACCCTTTGTATATATCAGTAGAACCTTTAACAATGCCTAGTGTACTATTTGTTGCTACTGATGTTGCTTCTTGTCCTTTATTTGCCCAATCAAATACTATAGGGTCACTATCAGGAGTATTAGTTAATATCCAAACATTTTTATCAAATAAATTAGTTACTTTTGTTTGATTAAATATTTCTGTTTTAGAATGACTTTTCCAGTCTTCCTCAAAGATTTGTTGTAAAGCATAATTACTTAAATCATCTTGGCTAGGTGTTGCACTACCAAAATTAGTTGCATTTATATAACCACCTAAACCTTTAGTCCTTGTTAATAGATCTTGTATTTTACCATCTTGGTTATCATCCCTACTATTTATATTTTCTATTTTAGTATTTATAGTAGAGATACTTTGATTTGTTGTTTTAGCATAATCATTTAAATCCCTTGCTTTTATAGTATTGTTTTGAAAAGGGTCATCCTCTAGTTTATCTTTATTATCAATACCCTTTACTACATATTGTTCATTTTCTACAACAATGGTATTATTATCTACTGAATACCCAGTTTTTATATTTGTTTTATTTCCTTCATAATCAGTAAAATTAAAAGAACCTGTTTCTTGTTGTACACTAATACCTTTAGCTTTTGTTTCTACTTCTTCTATCTTATTACTATTAGTGGTAATATTTTCTTTATTAGTGTTTATTTGATCCTGTAAATTAGTTTCCAAAGAGCCTATTTGCTCTTTTAATTCCTCATCATTATTTTTTAACTGAGTAAGTTTTTCTGGTAACCCTCTTATTGCTTCAATTTTATGTGCACCATATTGGTTTCTATTAGCAAGTTGATTATGGTCAATTATGGATTTATTAGCTATTACTTCTTCTTTGCCTTTATACTTTTTTATTAAAGCCATTTATTCTTTACTCCTTATATAAATAAAAATAGTCTTTAGAAGCTTAAATTGACATTCTAAAGACCGAAAAGTATATACCCATAAAATTTATTACAAAAATATTTTAATGAGCTATACAGCAGTCAATAAATGACCCAACAAGCTACTTCAATTTTAAGGCTATATTCCTTAAAAAGTTTATCTATATATTTTAGCAATAAAAAAGAGTATAAAATATACTCTTTTAATAAAATTTTTATTTTGTTTGTATTGTAATATCTGTAAGAACTGTTTTGTTATTATTAGTACATACATGCCACATATTTCTTAACCCAACAACTGGAGCATTCATTTTCTTTGTACCTGTTATTGTAACTGTATCTACTTTTATTTCATAATCAATAGATAGTTTACTATAAGTAAAACTTATAGTTGCTTTTGGTGTAATATTAGTAAAATCTTTCCCAAGAGTTAGTATATGTTCTAGATCTTTTGATGACCAATATATACCTACATCACCAGTTAAATCTGCTACTTTAAACCCAGTACCTGTTTTAGCAATACCAAATTTTACTTCATCTACATAACCATAAGTACCATCCTCTAATTGTTGGTTAAATGATAAACACCAGCAGGTTATATCATCTTTATTAAAAGCATTTAAATCTAAATCAATAGTACAAGAAGCTTTACCTTCAATAGGAGTATTCTTATTCTCTGCTCCAAAATAAGTTCCAATACCATCTGAATAAACTTTATTTCCCTCTGCTTTAAGTAATGTTAAAGTACCATTTTCATTTAAAATAGCTGCATCATTATTAAAGGGAGTTGTTAGAAGAGTATTCATTAGTTCACCACCTGTAACTATTGAAGTACTAATTCCTTGATTCTTTAATCGAAGGTAATATAGAGCTTCCTCTACAGAACTCATTTGTAATTCCATTATTGAATTTGCTGCAATTACCTCAGGAAAAGTTTCCTTATAAGGCATAAAATATTTATCTTGTGTTCCCTTATTATAAAGTCTAACACTTATTGGTAATATTAATTTTAATTCCATATTAAAAATCTCCTTATACTAAGCAATTTTAGTATATACTAATACTATATCAGCAGGGGCACTGTCCCTTTTATCTTTTGATTTACTATATAATGTTACATTGTTATTTTCTTTATCTAAATAAACAGTAACTTCATAGTTTTCTGTTTTTAAATTTGGTAATGGGTAATAATGTTCATTGTCAACTCTGATTGATCCATATACTTGTAATAAGTTAGATATATTTGATATAACTGGTTTAATAGATTCTTGTAGGGCTTCTGCTGTTATATCTATATGTTTTCTAATTGCATAAACTTCTTTTTTATTACCTTCAAAATCAACAAAAGAATAACCTAAATCTATTTCTGTATCATATTGACTTGAATATATAACTTCTTTATCTCTTAAAGGTATTAGTGACCATTCACCTACTTCTTGGTCTAGCTCTAGTTTTCTACCATATACTTTACCATCAGCTATAGGTTCATTTATAAACTTCATATTTTCTGGTAATACTTGAGCAGGTAGATCCTTAAAAGCTGTTTTGCCATCCCCCACAACAAAATAATTTGTAGCAGCTATTACATAGCCAGGTTCACCAGCTTCTAGTACAGGGTTAGCTGTTTGCCAATTTTCTAATGTATCCTGTCTAAACTTTATTTTACTTATTTTAGTTTCCATTATATTCTCCTTTTGCATTTATTGGTAAAAGATTTAAATCAAAATTTTGTGTAGCAGCTTTACCACCTGAAATAATAGTTTCATAATCATTATCTATTAAAAATTCTTCATAACCATTTGAATAAGCTGTTCCACCATTGATAAATATATCAGGGGTTAAATCAATAAGATAATAGGTAGTATCATCTTCTAATTCTTCAGGTAAATGTTCTAATATCTTTTGTCTAATACTTAAAGCATAAGTAAAAGGTAGATCTGTTTCTCTTAAATTTAAACCGCTTTGTTCATCAAGTATTATTGTTTTACCAGTACCGCTTTCTCTGACATCTACCCATTTATGATTTTTTCTACCATAAAGATTACCATCATCAGGAGCATCATCTTTTATATAATCATCAGGAAGTTGAGGTAAAACACCTTTTGTATAAGCACTAAGTTTAGCTTTTAATTTTATTGATTCCACCCTTATACCTCCTTATTTAATAGTAAAAGTAGCATCGCCTGTTCCAAAGATTGTATCAACAAGTTCACCTTCTTTCCAAACAGTTAATGAAACATAATAGATACCTTTTACTAATTGATTTGCTAGATCTGGCAAAATATCAAATATAACAGATATTCTACCATCGTCTTGTTTCATCATTTTATAATTGTAAACTTTGCTGAATACTTTTTCAAATCTAAAATTAAATACTTCTAGTTTTATTTCTTTATCTTTTAAAAATTCATCAGGGGTCAGGTATTTATCATTTCCCTCATAGGTAACTTCACCTGTTATATCAAAATCTAAAGTAATAGTATTACCATAATACCACCAATAACCAATTAGTTTGCCTTCAGCATTATACTGTTCATAAGGTTTATTTGGTAAGCAAGGCTCTAATTTTGATTCTTGGGAACATTTTACCTTTGGTGGACAATTGGGTAAATTATTAGGTATATAGTCTTGATTTAGATTTTCATAATTATCAAAAATTGTTGACATCAATATTTTCTCCTTTCTTATAATAAAACCTACAATAAATCTTTATTCAAAATCCTTATACATCATATGGTTTAATATTTCATCTTCCTCTTCTTTTAAATCAACTTTAATAAGTGATATTTCAGCGTCTTCCATATCATCTTCTATTAAGCTATCAATCATTTTATTGTAGTATGTTTTAGCAGAATCTTGTGAATAGAAATATTTTTCTTGGGAGGAAGGTGTTGAATCTAATCCACTTATTCTTACTATAAAGAAAGTACTAAATCTATGTCTTAATTGTTCTACAAATAAATTAAGGTCTTCAGATTCACCAAACTCCCTTTCAGCTGCTTCTTTTAAAAATCGCATTATAGTATTCTCCTTATTTTCAAGAAATTAATTTTATTATATTTAATCTATTGTTAAACTATTTACAGAAACTTTCGTTTTACATATATAGTCTTTTTTGATTTCATTCATTGCTTCAGTTGCATCATAGACTCTTTCATCTATAATCATGTTAGCTTTCTTACCTTTATAAATATGTAAGAATTTATTTACCTTTTTAATAAGCTTATCAATATTTTTAATTTCACCTTCAACACAGATAACTTTATTATCTACTTCACCTTTATCAATTGTTTTTATAAGAGCAATTGGTTGTACTTTTACTATATCTAATACTTTATGTTTTTCTTTTGTAAGTAGTATAGCATCTGTTGGATCTTTATCCCCAGCTAGTGTTTCAGGAAAACAACCATAATAAAAAGGATATTTAAACTTAATTTTCCTTACACATTCTACTTTATCAAAACTAGGTGTTACTAGTTCATTTTTATTTTTAGATCCTTTCTTTATCTCAACGATCATATTTACTGGATTTATTTCATCATTATTGAATAATTTAACATCTTTTATATAATTCATAATTTTTATTTTCCTTCTATTGAATTAATATCAACTACTTTGCTTTGTTTTGGGCTAGAAGTGATATTTGGATTTGCATAATCAATTACTGGTTCTTCATCACTATCAGCTATTTGTTTATCTAAATCACTTAGTGTTATGTTTTCATCTATTGTACTTTTACTTTCTTTAATAACATTATTAGCTAAGTTCTCTAGTTCTTTTGCTTCTTCATCATCTAAATCACAATTATCTAAAGATTTATCTTCTTCTACAGCATCTTCTAAAACGTTTACTACTAATTGTGAATAATTGTTTTCAAAACCTTCAGATAACTTCTTTACTGCTACTGCATAAGTACCATTATTCAATACTCTGTAAGATACTCCATCAACTTCAGTTGAGAACCAATAACCATATCCTTCTTTATTTAATTCTGATTCACTTTTATCAGATACTCTTATAAGACCTCTTGGTGTTTTAATTCTTGTTTCAGCACTTTCTATAAGTGATACCTTACCACCATTAGCTTCTATTGCTTTTGAAAGAGTATCATATTCTTGCTGATTAAGAGTCAAGTATGAATAGTTACCTCTTGGATTACTTGTATCAATACCTAAGTGAGCATTTGCTTTATTTGCTAAATAATTCATTGTTACTTTACTTGCCTTTGGACCTTCTGGATTACCTGCCCACAAGTTTTTATTAGCTCTTCCACCTGCACCAAGATAATAATCACAATCACTTCTTAATCTATCAAGCAATTGATATTCAAATGAATAGTCTTTATGTAAAGCTTCCTGTTTTATAGATGAGTTATTTACAACCTTAATATCACCTGTATCTAATTCATCCCTTAAACAAGTCTCTATACCATCAAATGTTTCATAAATAGTTTTAAGGTCTTCTGTTACTACAAGATAAAATGTTTCATCACCATATTCATCATTTTCCATTAAATAATAAGTAACAGGTTCTTTTCCATCAATACTTACTGTTAAAGAATCAGTAGCTGACCAAGTATTGTAATAATCAGGTAATTTAATACCTTGCATTTTACCTAAATCTAAAGCTTCTTCTATTTTAAAATCTTTTCCCAAAGAATCTCTATAATCTTTCATTCCTTGAGCTTCATCTTTATCTGCAAATTCTGGTTCTTGTAAAAGCCTTTTAAGGTCACCTAATGTTTTAGCTCCTACTTCTTTTGCTCTTTTAAAGAATAAACTTATTTCATCATTCTCTAAACTTTCATGTACATTTTGTTCTTCTTTAAGATCTAAAGCTTCATTTAGATCTAAACTATTATCTAATTTAAATTTCATACTCCTCTCCTTAGGTATGTTGAGCCCCTCATTAATATATGGATCTTCATATTCATATTTTTCTTCAGCGTCTTCAATCGCATATGGTTCAAAATACTTTAATATTTGTTTATTATATTTTTCAAACATTTCATCAAAATTATCTTCAAGATATTTGTTGACTTTATCATCTGGTATTTCTCCAGGCACATAATCAATTAGAAAATCTTTAACCTCATCCTTAGGTACTTCATATGCCCATTCAATCTCTATATCATCAGTACTATATTGAGGACCAGAAACCCAGTCAGTATAAAAACCATGCTCATATTCTATTGGTAATGTGTCATAGTTTAGCTCAACAGTATCATATAATTTTTCTTTTAAAAATTTCATTATTTTCTCCTATATAAAAGGTAAATAACCTATATCTTCTTGCATTAAATTTAAATAGCTCATATCTACTAATAATATATGTTTTAAATTTATTTGATAAGGTAATACCTCTTTGTTTTCTATATTTAGTGTTAATTGTAATGTATTATTTGCTTTAAATACCAAGTATATTTGTTCATCATTCCATTTTAATGATTTTGATATCCCATATTCAAAATATATTTTTCCTAAATCATTTATATTTTTATAATCTAACTTTATTAAATAATAATGACCTTCTAATAATTTAGCATTTATATTTATTTTAATATTTTGTAAAGTTGAAATTATTGAACCTATTTTTGCTTTTTCTAATTTTATATCTTTGAAGTCATTAATACTACTATTTATTTCACTTGCTGAATATTCATTTTTATATTCATATCCTTTTAAATAGTCAACTGTTTTATCTAATACCCATTTAAGCCAGGTTGATTTATGTAAACTATTTAAATCTAATAAAAATGGCTCTATTATTTTTACTTTATTTATTTCTTCTTTTGATTCAAAGATTATATGAACTTTTATTTTTTCTTGTTTTGCTTGCACTACTGTAGATATTAATGCTTCTTTATTTGATATAACATTTTTCTTATTTACTTCTAACAATTTATCATTTTGTATTCCTATTGTTATTGTTTCTATTTTATTATTTGTAAAATATTTTGTTCTAAAATAAAGTTTTGTTATATCTGGTAAAACCAGTTCTTGCTCTATTCCAAATAATTTTTTATTGGATATTATGTACCCATCTCTATATTTACAATTAATAAATTTCCATCTATCTAAAGTACTAAAATTAGATCCTATCAGTAAGTTAAATGCCATTATATATTTTCCTTTTTAAAAATAAATAAAGAGAGGCCTTATAAATAAATTAGCCTCTCTTTAAGTTAATATTCTTATTATTGTATTGAAGCTTCTTCCTTTACTTCTGGTTTTCCATCTGTTGGTTTAGTAGCTTCTTCTACCTTTTCTGGAGTTTGGGGTTGTTTTATAATTTCTTCCTTTTTCTCCTCTTTTTGTTCAAGGCTTTCTTTTATTTCAATACCTTTATCTACTGAATCAATTTTACTTTGAACCTTTTTTAGTTTTAATGCTAATTTTTTATCTGCTAATTCTTTTTGTTTAGCTCTTAATTTTTCATCTCTTATTTTTTTAGCTTCTGCTTTAGCATCAATATCTATTTTTGATACTTCTGTCTCCCTTTTTATTTTATATGAAACAGTTTTAATAGTTGATGCAACATAAGGTAATGCAAATAATACTATTGCACCTATCCCTAAACAAGCTAATACAATTAATGTTATATATCCAAATACTTCCATTATTTATATGTTCTCCTTTTGTTATTTAAGTTTTAACAATTGTAATTACTTTTGTTGACTTATTTATTAACTAATTTATTTTCGTCTGTTTAAAGCGAAATTTGAGCTTCTAATAGTTATTTTATTTCTTCTTTGTTTTCAGTTTCTTTATCTTTAGTTTCTTTATCTTTAGTATTATCATCCAAAATAGCTTTAGCTTCTTCTTTACCTTTTTGTATTTCGGTGTGAGTATCAGGTGAAACTTTATTGAGCAATTCTTGAAGATTACCTATATGATTCTTTTCATCATTTATAATGTTATTTAATACTTCTGTAAATTCCGAATATCCTTCTGATTCTAAGGTAGCTATTGCTCCATTATAACCATCAATAGCTTCTAGTTCATCTTTTATTAAAGCATCTAATATTGTTGCTACACCTAATGAAGTTTTACTATCTTCTGATAATTCCTCTTTTAAATTTGGATTACCAGATTTTTTTGAAGCTCTTGAAACATCCTCATTTAAATCTTTATTTTTAATTCTAGCATCTAATGTTGCTTTAAGATTAGCAATTAGTTTATCAACTCTTTCATCAAAATCTTTGAGCTCATTATATAGGCCTTTTATTCTTTCTTCAACTTCTTCTTTAGCTTCTTGTTTTTGTTCTTCAGTATAAGTACCATCCTCATTATCTGGGTAATAATTTTCTTCAAGTTCAAGTTCAATTAATTCATCAACTGAATCAACATCAACATGGTTAAGATATACACTTTTATCTAGTACTAGATGGCCTCCTTGTCTTCCTTCTTGATAAATATCCTTAGATAAATCTGCATTTTCTTCCCAGAAGTTTTCTAGACCATATGCTTCATCTTGTATGAAGTTAAAAAACTCATCTTGTTCCTCTGGAGTTAAACCTAAATCATAATATTTAACAGGTCTTGTATACTTACCATTATATTGTGGGTATTCTTTTAAGTATTTAAACATTTCTTCTATAGTTGGTTCATTAAGGTCTTCTTTTAAATCTTGGTTATTTAATTTATATACATCAGCTACACCATCTAAGGTATATTCAACTGTATTGTCAGTAACTTTATTTATTGTAACTTTATTAGAATCAAATCCAAAATTCATATCCTTGTAAAATGCATCAAGAACCTTTTGTTGTTTTAAAGTATATTTTTCATGTATAGGTTCATTAGCAATTACTTCATAATCACCATATTTATCTTTAACTATTTTAAGGCCTGCTTTTCTTATTTTTTCATTTGTATCATCAGATATTTTACCATATTTTTTCATATCATAGTCTACCCATTTTTGGTATTCTGCTATATCTGATCCAATATTTTCTTTTATACTATTATTTTTATATATTGTAGAAATGGTATCTAAAATATGATCCCTAACAATTGTATCTAAGTTCCAAAATGAAATGGAATTATTACCATATAATAAATTCTCAAAATCTTGTTGATCTTCCTTATATTCATTCCATGAATTAAATTCACTAATTAATTTGTTCTTAGTAGCAGGTGTACTATTTTGAGCAAATGAAATCATCTTTTCTATTGTTGCAACACTTCTTCTAAAACCTTCTTTAAACCCTTGAGCGAACATCGCTTTTTGTTGTTCTCTAGCAGCTTTTTTAGTTTTAAATTCTCCATGAGTTCCTTCTTTACCTTTATTTACCCATTTACCTGATTTGGTTTTTTCTATATCTTCATCTAATTTACCTGAATCCTCTGGAAAAGCTAACTCATTAATATATTGTTCATATTCATTAAGTAATTCTTTTGCTACTGCATTTCTTGTAGCTGGATAAAAAATGTCTCCAAAATTTTTTCTATATTTATCAGCACCTGCTTTTGCTACATATTCAAATGCTTTAATGGCCAAGTCTTTATCATATATGCCCTTTGCTTTCTTTCTAGCTAGATTCCTAACCACTGGCATTATACTACCTCTATAAAGTTGGCTATCATTTATAATATATAATGTTAATTCATTTGCCGCTATCTGATCTACAGGCTCCCTATAGTTCTCCCTAAACAATTTTCTTGCTTTGGCACTTAATCTAGAGGTATCAATAGAGTCTAGTTCATCCTCTTCTATCGTCCAATATACTGAGTCCCCTTTTTGAGTAAAATCTTTATGGTATTTATTCAATACATCAATACCCTTTTGCATTAACTTAGGACTTGTTGTAGTAAAATAATAGCCATTATCTATGGATGGGTCTGCATAAGCTTGAAGATTTCTTATTTCTCTTTTACCTGTATTAGGTTTAATAATATAAACATATTGATCTTCAATTTCAGCTGCTATTTTTTCTGATATACTAGCATCCCTACTATACAAAGGTTTTTTCTCATTTAAAGCCCTCATTTTTTTAATAATCATTTCATTACTCCTTTATTATAATTTTATTATATTACAAATTTAAATAAAAGTAAACCAATTTAGAATGAGCTATCTAAAAGATCGGCCTTTTTCTCTTTATATTCTTCTTCGGTGATAAGCTTTTGATCTTTTAAATCTTTTAATCTTTTTAATTTACTTTCTAAAGTATTTATACTTTTTGTTTGAAATTTACTTTGTATTCTTTCCTTTCTTTCCTTTTCAGCTTGTAGCTCATTGTTATACTGTTCTATAGCTTCTGGGGTTTCAAGGTAATCAGGTGATTTTATTACATAGCTATATAACATATAAAATATTGTTAAAGCTATTAAGGCCCAACTAAATGATAAAATTATCCATAATAACAATTCATACTTTTTAATAAACATTGTTAACAAACATAATATAGTTAAAGCTAGCCAAAATATTGCAAATAATATTTCAAGCCAGAAATTAAAATGTTTTTCTTTTATAGATATATAAGCAACTATTGATTTCCAAATAGCTATGGTTCCTAGAAAGCAAGTTAAAAATATTCTAATATCTGAATTACCTAAGTTTATAATATTGTTATTAAGGTTTAATTGTTTTAATTGAATAATAGAAAATAATGTTCCACTTATTATAATTAAAGCTCCCATACATAAACTTAATATGCCATCAGCACATAGATAATTTCTTTTGCATTTATAATCATTAAATACTTTTATTTGTAATATACCATGCCATACCAAAAGTATAACAAGTAAACTAATAGTAAATATAAAAGAAATAGTTAATTTAGTGGTTGAATTTACTTGTAATAAAGAGGATAACATAACTAAAGTAATTAAAGCTAGTGCAGTTAAAACACTAGCAATAATACTTTGTATTTTTGTTGATTTTGTTATAAATTTCATAACTTAGCCTATTAATTAAATAATTATTCATCAAAGTATTAAAAGTTATCATGTATATACTCATCAAATGCATCTACAATTGTTTTAGGTGATTTAATATTTATATCATATTCGCTTCCTGAACTATTATCTTCTGATATATATGCTTTACCATCATCATATATATCTACTTGGATACTTGTAATTAAGTTGTCTAAACCTTCCTTAATACTTTGTTTTCTTTTAATACCTTTTATTGATTTCATAGATTCATCTATTTCTTCATCATCAGTATCATCAGAATCATAAGGATTAAAACCTTGTCTTGATGCATTATTATCAACAATATCATCAAACCATCTGTCTTGCATTTTAAGCTTAAATGTTGCCAACTTACTAACCTTCAATCCATCAAGAGGGAATGCTAAGAAATGTAAATCAGGTTCATAGGCATTATCACCTGTTAAGCCATATTTACTGTTCATGTCTTCACCAGTAAATTCAATCCATTCTTTTATTTTACCAATGTTTTCTTTATCAAGCAAATCCTGGTAACCTTCCTTCCATTCATTGATGTCACCACCAGTTCCTGTTATAGTATAATAAGAACCTTTATAAGCTTTATCTAATTTATCCATATTACTCTCCTTTAACAATAAATTCAACAACATTTGTTGCTTTATCTAGCTGTCCAATAGGTGTATAATCATATACAGTTTCTATAGTTTGGACATCTTTTAATTCGTTTTTAACTACATATTTAACTGGTATGAAGGCTACAAATACAAGAATAATACAGGTTAGTGTTTCTAATATTGCTCCAAATACTCTTGCTTTCTTATGTTGTCTAGCCAATTCTTTTCTTTTTAATTTTCTAGCTTTTATATCTTCTTTCTTTAATACTTTTTCTGTATTTTTATCAATTGCTTTTGCTCTTTTTGTAAGTACCATATTTTGTGATTTAAGATATCTTACTTCATTTCTATGATGTCTTATAGCTAGCATAATTATACTTAATATGACAAATAATACTACAAATGAAACACTAAAAGTACAAGCTGTTAATGTAGCTTTAGTAATAAGCTCATTTTGTAATAAATTATCTATAAATGCTATTTTACTTATAGCACTTACTAATGTTGGGTTTAAGAAATATAACCCAACTGCAAACCCTAAACTAATTAGTAATTTTGTTAAACTTAATTTCCATTCATTTTTAATACCTACCAAGATACCTAATACTAAGGTTATTACTATTAACAAATTACTTATAATAGGTAAAACTATATTCATTATTTATTCTCCTTTATTTTAAATTTATATTATTTGTTTTTTATTTATTTGTTTTTAAAAGATCTATTAAATAGTAAACTATTTGCTGATTCGCTTAAATTCTTTTTGTTGTATTTCTTTAGTGTAAATCTAATCATTGCTCTTACATCCTCATCATATCTTGGGCTAATAGAATAACTATCACTTACATAAAATTTATCATCATTTTCATCATATGTTAGTCCTATAAAACCAACAATACCTTGCGCTTCTAATTCCTCATCAGGCATATTTCGTAATTCATCTAAATTTGCATCTGCTTCATTACTATTGGTATATTCGTCTGTAGACACTTCACCACCTTTATCTACTGTTAATATAATGTCTGTAACCATTTCCTCTTAGAAGCTTTCTTTTATTACTTTCATATTTCCTCCTCCTTTTTAAGCTAATTTAAGACCATTTGTACTTATTGATATAGAAACATTGCCTTGTGTATATTGTTTTGTTTCATCCTCAACTGATACAACTTTAATATAAAATGAACTTGGTATATTTGTTAATTGAGCATATACTACTTGTTTATCAATAACAGAGTCATTATAATATGAATCTGTAAAAGATAAGGTTATTCTAGATATAATAATAGGATGGTTTTCAACTCCACTATCAATACCTAAAACTAAGTTTATTTTATTTACTTTTTTACTATCTACAGCATCTGTAGGTTGCTTTTCTTCTTTCTTTGCTACTAAGTAACAATAATTAAAATCATCTATATTGGTTTTAAACCAAGTATTTAATGTTACTTTTTCTAATATCTTTGTTAAAGCCATTTGTTATCCCCTTAATTATTTCCAATATTCAATATGGTATTTATGTGAAAGATCATTATAAGAAGTTTCTATATCATAGCCTTTTCTTTTAAGGTTTCTAATTACTTCATATTTATCATCTTCGTCATCTACTTCAATACTACCTTCTTCAGATTCTTTTGTAATCCCTTCTACATCATCATCTAAATTTTCATTTAAATTAATATCATAATATACTTCTAATTTATAAGGATCATTTACGTAATCTGAGTAATCCATAGTATAATACCAACTTTCTAGATTATCAATATTATCCTCTTTTTCTTCTGGGATTTCAGCTTCATCTAACCAGCCACTATAGCCATCAAAGAAATCTTGAATAAATGCAGGGTCTATATTAAACCTATTTTTATAGTCAGCTGTATAAATAGAGTTTAAAACTATATCTTTTCTTAATTGTTCAAGCTCATTCCTTGTAAACTCACCTTTAATAAACCTCATAATATTAGATTCTTTTTCTTCTCTAAATAAAGATTCATCAAGAGTTAATTTAGTAGGTAAATCTTCCTTACCTTCTTTAGGTGTTTTTAAAATATTGCTTGCTTTATCTCTGAATTTATCATTTGTCTTGATTTCTCTTACAGCTGATGCAAAAGCTGGGCTTACTACTTCTCTTGATTTTTCTTCTACACCTGAAACATTTCTTAAATTTTCTTTTACCATTTTTCTTTTTTCTCCTTTTATTCTTTTATTCATATTATCTAAAGATTTTAAAGACTCCCCAAAACCTTGGCCATCACCTGTTGTCATCATTGAATTAAATGTAGTTATATTTTGTTCTACATTTCCTGCATCTCTTTTTATAAAAGGTTTATTTTTCTTTTCTTCAGTTATATTTATATCTATAACAATTTTCCATACATCACGAAGAGTTATATTATCTATATCACCTTTTATATTCTTATATAGCTCCTTATCCATCGTCATATCAACTAGGTTATTTAAAGTATCCACATAATTGTCAAGTTGTTTTCTACTAGTGAAATGCCTTGTTTCTATTATATTGTCTTCCTTATCATAGATATTTGCAATTATCTTTGATTCTTTTAATACTCCCATTCTCACTCCTAAGCAATTGTAAATTTCCTTAGATTAGATAAATCACCTAAATCTTTATGTATCCCTTTAACTCTTGTTCTTATAGCAGCTTTACCATCTGGTTTTGTAATAATATTAGAGCCACTATATTGAAAATCTGAATTATTATTTACTATGGCACTACTTTTAAATGTAGCTGTACTACTATGAATTTCAGGGGTATGGCCTGGTATCATTATAATGATATATTCTTGGCCATTTTGCATATATAATATATAATTCACATCGGTATAAGCTTCAATTACTTTTCCATCCTCAGGAACTAAAGCTGTGATGGTAGAATTTAATTCATCCTGCCTACTTTCTTTTAAAAACTGCATACTAAACCTTTTATAAAATTATTATAAATTGAACAAAAAATTTAGCTACTTGATAAAGATGATTATAAAATTATCACTATTATTTTTTAATACTTTTAAAATAATATGTTTCAGTTCTATCCTTAAATATAGCTGTTATTTCTTTTTCTGGGTTTATATATATCTTAGCAGGTATACAGTTTCTAATTACCCATTCTATTAATTTATCAAAGTCCCAACTGTTCTTTTGGTTAAATAGCATACCTTCTTGTTTTTTACCTGTTTTTAAACTAACAATTTTACAAATAATACTTTTCATAAATACACCACCACCTTATTAGTCATATTCCCAATGAGTTTTACCACATTTACAACATTTAAATAAATATGCCCTACCTATATCGTTAGAAAACATTGTATCTTTTAGACAATCAAAATCTAAAGAACCACATTCACCCTTGAATAGAACAGCATAATCAGGATATTTCCAATTCTTTATATAATTTAATCTTAAATACCAAACATCTTCTGGGTTAATATCTTTATATAAAGGATTATTTATAAATTCTTCCCTACTCTTTATCATTTGTTTTCTTTGTCTATCATTAAGCATATCCTTTTCTTCTTGGGTTAAATCTTTATAAAAAATAATTGTTGTTTTTCCTTCCATAATTATTCTCCTTTCTTTGTCCAATAATTTCTTATTGTCTTATTGCTGCAATCCCATATATCATAAATATCAAAATCAATTCCCTGATATTTTACACAAGTCATATGATGTGCAACAGTGATAATATAAATATTGTGTTCTCTTCGAATATTTTTCATAAAGTTAAGGTCTGTAATAAATTCATCAACAGTGTATTTCTTATATGTATCCTTATATCCCTTTTCATAAATAGTTAATCTAGGTTGACTATGTTTCTCCCATCCAAGTTGTTGTAAATAAGTTTCATATACTTGTTTTTCATTTAACATTCTTTTCTTTTTAAAAGCTATTTGATATAAGCCATTAAATACTTTATCCCAAGATTGATTGGTAGCTAGTGCAATAGCTCTTACAACACAATCATTTGCTTTGATGTTTTTTGGATTTTGATTATCTAAAATCATAATTATTTACCTTCCTTAATTGATAAACTATCAACTGTAGAAATTTCAAGGTATTTTGAAATATCATTTTTAAGCTGATCTGATTTTTTAATATCAGTATTTAATTTTTTACTATCAATAGATTCAATAATATATTGAGGTCCTGCTATTTTTAAATAGTCTTTAAGTGCAAGTTCATCCTTATATTTAATTGTTGTTCTACTTGTAAGGCTTACCTCATATCCATTGGTAGTAGTTTCTTTTTTAACCCCTTCTTGTTGAAGGGCTTCTTTTAATTCTTTACCCAGATTCTCTAATTGAGCTTTTTGAAAATCTAAAGCTACCTTTGCTTCATAATAAGCTTTTACTTTTTCTTCAATTCCTTTGTTCATAAAACTATATCTCCTTATTTATTTTATATTTATATTATAATACTTTTACCATTAAAAGTAAACCAATCTAATCTTCTATTTTAAAATTGTTTTTTAAAAAATTATACCTACTAAACATTAGTTTTTCCCATGATGTATAAGTAGAATTATTTTTATCTATATAGGAAGCTTTCCCATTCCAACCCGTTCTATTATTATAAAACTCCCATTTTTCATTTAAAGTAATAGGTACTGCCCTTGTTGTGATTTTAGTAATACTCTTTGAACTATTCTTATGAATTGTAATAATACCTTTTACATCATTACATCTAAGAGCAAAGGGAAAATCTATTACTCTATATTTTATTTTAACTGTTTCTTTTGCCATTTTAGCCCCCCTTAATTTATCATCATAAATATTATAGGATATGGAAATAAAAAAAGTAAACCAATTATGACATAAAAATAAACCAGCTGGTTAATTAGCTGATTTATAAAAAAATTATTTTAATCTTTAATAGCTTTTGCCCTATTCCAAATCTTTTATCTTTATCAAAAGCCTCAGATTCATCCAAAGTATTTTCTAGTAGGTAATGACTCCCCTATACAATAATAAACCCATCACCTGATACTCTACCCTCACTTATTTTTAGCTAGTACCTCTGGTATTCTATTATTTTTAGATATATTAAATAGATTATACTCTCCCTTATCCAAACTAAAACATAATCTTATCATTTTTAACCTCCTTACCTTTAAAATAATACCCTGTAATTTATAGGCAGGCTCTTAGTGCATCTAATTTATCATAAAGTTCTTCAAGCTTCTCTTGTTCAGAGATATCAGTATTTTTAATTTCTTCTTGAACTTCCTCAATATTTTCTATAATTTCACTATCCATAATTTTCCCTCCTTTATTATTTTTATACATTTCTTTTGTAATAAGTTAACCTAATAAATATAATTTGTATAATTATTCAATTCTTTGTATTTTAATACATAGAAATTTCAGTTTTATCTTCCCTTACCCATTTAAAAGTTGGGAATCTTAAACCATAACCACCTTGTTGATTTTGTGTTATTTCAAAATAGCCTACTTCTATAATTTTGTTTAATAGTTTTTCTTTGTGTTGCCAAAAGTCCTCTCTTTGCTCTAAGGTAAACCCACAACCTACATCACAGGAATACTTATTTCCATCTGGAGCAATAAACCATACTTTTGCAGCACCTAATTTACCCTTATTCTGACCTTCACCTTCTTCCAAATCATAAACTAAAAGGTCACAGCTTTGAAACTTCTTTACCTTAAGAAGATTCTTAGTTCTTTTACATTCATAAGGAGCATTTGCAATATTTATCATAACTCCTTCTCCACCTTCTGATGTAATTTTATCAAGCCAGTAATTTATCTGTGATTTATCTGTCCCTTTATATAAACATTTTACTTCCTTAATAAAATATATAATATTACCAAATAATGACAAACATTTATGTAACATTTCTTTTCTATCTTTTGCCTTTATACTACATTTACCTTTTTTAAAGTCTTCAATAGGTAAAATATCAAAACAATTAAAGATAACATTGTGTTTTTCTTTATCAGCTGTAACTTCTTTCATAGTAGCTCTATATAAATCTTTACTATCTAGGTTATTTATATTTTCAAATAATAGTTCACCATCATAAGCATAACCTTCTGGAAGTTGTTTCATATCTCTTTCTATTTCTACAAACCCTTTTAAAGGTTGACCTTGCCTTGAAAACAATTCAGGACCTTCCTCTGTATTTAATATAAGACATCTAACCCCATCCAATTTAGTAGTTAAAACAAATTCAGTTCCATTAGGTACCAAACCATCTGGGTCATCAAAATATTTTTCAGCTAGCATTACATCAAAGCTTGGAATAAAACCTTTACCATAAACTTTGTTCAAAGTGGTAGAAGTTATACCTAGTTTTAAATCTTTTGTAATAATGGAATAAACCAGGCCTTGGTAAGGAGCATTATACTGTGCATATTTTTCCAATTCCATCAAGTCCTCATCTCTACCTGTATTATGCTCTTTAAAATAATTAAACATATTTGTTAAATCTGTATAATCAATATTATTTTCCTCTACTAAATCTAACAAAGAGAATTTACCTAATTTTAATTTACCTTTATATTTTTCAGCTTTCTTTGATGAAATACCTGTAACTATATAAGGGTTAAAGATAAACCAAAGTAAAGCTCTATTACCTTCTGTATCATAATCTTTTAAAGCTTTTTCTTTAGCAATCCTTGAATTGTCTTCTTTTAATACCTCTACTAACTTTTTAAAATTTCCTAAATCAATCATAATTATACTCCTTCCTTAATTATTTTACATTTGTATTATACCAGATTGCAAAAAGAAAGTAAACCAATTTTAAACACAAATTAAAAAAGAAGGGGATTAACCTTCTTTTTTTATTTTCTTATTATTTAAATTATTTACAATATAAAACTATTTTATTTTGCTCTAAAGATTTTTTAACATTAATAACATTTTGATTACTACTTCCTCGCCACATTAAATTTGGGCTATATAAGTCTTGAATAAATTCACCATCAATTAAAACATCAATATATTTAATAAATGTTAAGTCTTTTATTTCATTCCATTTATAACCAGTCCATAGCCAAATGTTTTTATTAGGGAACCTTCTTTTAACCTCTTTTATTAAATCGCCTATGGTTTCTCTGTTCTTAGGATATAAAGGATCACCTCCAGTTAATGTTAAACCTGCTACATAAGGATTTAGAAGTTCATTTGATATTTCTTGAATAGCCTTATGTGCAAATAGTTGTCCTTCCTTATCATCCCAAGTTTCAGGGTTATGACAGTTTTTACAATGATGGTTGCAACCACTTACCCAAAGAGTTACTCTTACTCCTTCTCCATTTAGTAAATCATCTTTTGTTATTTTAAGATAATTCATATCAATATACCTACTTACTGTTTACTCCTGTCTCTATGAACAACTAAATCCACTGTGCATCCAATTATTAGTAAAGTTGATACGCCAACCATTACCCAAAATAATGGCTCTTTAAATGAAAATATTATACTTAAAATTAAAAATACTATTGTCATGAAAAGAATTGATAGACAATATATTTTATCCCTCATCGCTTTCCTCACTCGAAAGTAAATCAGCTACTCCATATATTTCATCTTCTGGGATGTTTGCCAATTCAAGTTCTTCCAAACTTGTTATTTCTTTTTCTTTATCTTTTTCTTCATTACCCATTTTTAAATACTTCCTACTTTTATATCCACAAGAAATAAAGAATCTTTGAAGCTCCTTTATAACTCTATTATGCTTTAACAACTTGGTAATCGGTTGTTGAGCCTTCAACTAACACTGCTTTGTAACCTTCTGGAACTAGGTTGTCGTGTGCATTTTGTGTTTTGTCTGTTGGATTGAAATTTGCAAATACACCGCCAGTGATAGAAACTGATGCTTTGTTTGCATCTTGGTTTTGGTTGTAAATATTGATTGTGCAACCATAGGCACTTTCAACGCCATTTTCGTTTAATTGTTTAATTGAGTATTTTCCACCTTTAATCTCAGCAGAGCCTTCATATACATAAACGGCAGAAATATTCCCAATAAATTCGCCATCTTCAATAGTTAATTTTCCACCATCTACTACATCTAGAGCATAGCAGTCGTTTTCTTTGGCTAGTAATTTACCATTGCCTGTAATTGTTAAATTAGCATCAGCCCTAACTGATATTAAAGACCATTTATCTTCTGTTTCAGTATCAACCCAAATATCTTTAGTATTACTAATTGTTTTACCATTAAGGTTAATTATTACCTTTCTTGAAATTACTAAGGTATCATCAATAATAATATCTGAAGTAAGTTTAACTTCATCTATTTTTTCATCAGCAATTGCTTGTACAAGTGCTTCTTGTGTACCAACTTCCTTAATATTTAATTTTGAGCTACATCCGCCTAGCATAAGCATAAATGGAGTGATTAGCATTATTGCTAAAACTCCTAAAATTGTAGAAATAGATTTCTTTTTTGTTGTATTCATTTTTTTTATTCTCCTTTTTATAAAAATCATATACCATACATTATACAGTATTACATACATTTTCTTTCTTTTATTTCTTCTAATTTGCCTTCATTCATTCGTGTTGCTTGTTTATCATTTGTTGAACCAGTTCTTGTCCATCCTAAATAACCACAAACTCTTGAAATTGAACAAATATTAGTAGATTTACAACTTGGGCAAGTATCTAACTTATCATCATCCCACTGTTCACCACAATCATTACAATATGATTTCGCTATATTAACCCCAAAGTATAAACCTTTATCCATAGCATATTCTACTTCAGTTTGTATTGCTAATAAATTTTTACCAGTAGGTATTCTAGTATAACAAATATGTCCACCATTTGATATATGGAAGAAAGGAGCTTCTTTGCTCATTTTGTCAAAAGGGCTTATTTCAACCCATACTGGAATATGAAAACTGTTACTAAAATACTTGTGTTTACCAACCTCATTTACAATCCCATATTTCTTTACAAACTGTTCTCTTTGTGTGTATGAAAGTGATTCCGCTGGTGTCCCATAAATAGCATAAAGTATTTTATCTTCTTTTTTATACTTATTTACAAAATCATTTATATATTGTAATGTTTTATAAGCAAATTCATTATCTTCATCTAATTGCTTATTATTATATAATTCTTGTAATTCATTTATAGCGGTTATTCCAAAACTAAAAGTTACATAATCTAATAAAGGTTTAACACTATCTTGAGGTTTTAAATTACCATTATAAAAACCTCCTTGCGTGTATGATAATGGATTGTTTGATGCTTGGAATTTTGCTATTTGATTATAAGTCTTTTTATGTAATGTTCTTATCATTTGTAAATAATAATCTAATACTTCAAAGAAATCTTTATTCTCTTCTTTTGATTTTTCATAAATCATAGGTAGATTTAAGCTTATAGCTCCACCATTCCATCTACCTGTAAATACTGGTTTATCATTTTCATCTATTGGTTCTTGTCCACTTTTTTTATAATAAGGAGATAAGTAAGCCCTGCAGCCCATTGGAGAAATTACACAATCAACCCAATTTGGATTTTCTTTTACTTTGTTATCTTCCCCTAAATACCATCTTTTTTGGTAATTTACATATTTCTTATAAACACTGGATACATACCCTTCTCCTGATAAAGATAGGTAATCTGGGTATTGAGCTTTACTAGAGCATTCTATTGCTTTTAAAAATAAATCATACAAAGGTTTGTCTTTTGAATGCAATTGTTTATCATATAAGAAAACAAGTTTTGGGAATATTGCTGGTTTTTTAAAACCTTCTTTCCCTTGTCCTTCTTCTCTTACTTTTAAAATGGTTTCGCTTATTAGTTTACCTAATAGTCTATCATCAAGCCCAAAGGTTAAAGTAGTAAATATAAAGTCCCCTCTACTTGAAGCAACAGTATTAAGGTTGTATTCTAATGACTGGAAACCTTGTTCTAAGTCCCTTCTAACTTTATTTAATGCATAATCATCTGCTTTTAATAAAATCTCTTCAGATTTATATTCTGCAACTAAACCATAGGCAAGGTCTCTATATTCATTAAGGTATTTCCAATATGATTTTTCAACATAAGGCTCCAAAACACTATCTATTTCAGGTACTGTAAAACCCCCATATTGAGCACCACCTGCCATTTGCATTACATCACATAAAACATTTATGGCTGAGCTTATTGAGTTAGGTTCATTGTAATGCATACCTTCCATATCAAAGCCATTTTGTAATACTTTCCCCATATCAAATAAACAGCAATTCATTGTGGTACTTCTATCACCTATATCATGAATATAAATGTAACCATCATCTATAGCTTGTAATTCCTCTTCGTTTAAAAAGAATTTTCTATACATTTCTTTAGATAAAGCTTTATATATTAGTGTCCTTTTAGTGGATACAAGTTCACTGTCAGCATTTGCATTACTATGGTCTGCTGTATTTTGCAATTTATTAGCTGTATCTATAACTCTCTCTAACATCTTATGATAATCTTGTTTATAATTTCTGTATTCTCTATAAGACTTCGCTACTTTAGGATTTACCTTATCTAATGCATTTTCAACTATTAAGTGAATAGCTGAAACATTTATGTTATTTTTAAATCTAGATAATTCATTTTCTACAATATTTTGTAGTTCACTAAAATCTTTGTCTGTAAGTTTAACTAAAACTCTCTGAGCACTTTTACTAACTGCTTGTTTTATCTTTGTAAATGAATAATCTTCTAAATTACCATTTTTCTTTATAATCTGATTCATTAAACCTCCTAAGAAACATTAAAAAAAATTACTGCAACTTATTTAGAGCTAAAGAAATCTTTTATATCTTGAACAATTTTATAAGGTCTTGCAAAATCATATTCTATGTTATGAATAGTATCCCCATATTCATTTATAAAATCAATCCCACAATTACCATTAAACTGTCTACTTATCCTAGCAATTGTATTATACTGTCTATCAGTAGGTTCTTTCATTATTTCAAAACCTTGTGATTCTGGTATAAATCTAATATTACCTTCTTTTTCATAAGAAAGCATTGCATCATATCCATCTATTTCTTTATTGAATATTTTACTTATTTCTCTATGGTCTGTTGTTCTATAATATCCCTCACCACCAAATTTAATATCAGAACCATCTAATAAAGTACCATCAATATTTATATAAAAAGCTAACTCCCATTCATTTATAGGTAATGTACCAAAATACTTTTTAGCATTTGATAATAAAGATTCAGTAATTTTCTCCTTATTTTTTAATGGCTGATATATTTGTCCTGGTTTATCCCAAATATCCTCATTTAATATATTCATATAATTTTCCTCCTATATAATTACTTTTATCCTTAGTGTCAGTATACTTAAGGATAAGTAGCCTCATTAGCATTCCGGCTACATATATATTTTTAACTATTCAATAGTTTATTATTAATACTTAATATATTTATAATACTATTAACAAGACATTCTTTAGAAAAAGAAGAAAGATAAAACAAGTCCATTGGAAAAAGTAGAAAGAAGTAAAAGAATGCTTACCCCCTATAATCCCCCTATCAAAAGAGAAGATTATAAAAACTTTCAATAAGAAAACTTCTAATCTTAACTTGCCTTAGTTGCCTATATGGACTTTCATAGGTCTATTACTATTTTTATTCAATGGGGGTAATACCCTCTGCTCAGCTTACTGAGTATCAGCACTATTTTTCACATGGATGGCTATCCACTTAAATATAATATATTAAATTGTAATTTTTATACTTATTATAATTATACAAAATAAGTATATATTTTTCTCATTCAATTTTTAATGAATGAAATCATATAATTATAGCTTCAAAATTAAGCTTACTTTTTCTTATTTTATTTCTTTTTAAAAAATTTTACAAAACAAGCATTTTAAAGCTTGTAAGCCTATACCCTTAGTAATTTATCAACGTTTTAATAAACTTGTCACTATGTGTCAATTTGAGCTCCATAGAGTTATTATTACACAATAAAAAGAGAAGGCTATAAATTCCTTCTCTTATTTTAAATCAATTAAACTTGAAGTTTGATCCCCTCTAGCTATTACTCTTTTATAGAAGTCTTGTGTTACATTTAATGATTTATTATAATAACCTAATACCCTGCCATAAAAATCTCTTACTGTTTTATTTCCATTATTATCTGTTTCAACAGACCCTTTTATTCTATTATAGAAATCTTTTATAAAAATTTTTTCCATATTAAAATAATCCCTCTTCTGGTTCTTTTGTAGTATTTTCACTTTCAGTATCTAAAAATAAATCTAAAGGGCTTTTAAAAGATTCTATTAATTCCTCTTTGGTTATTTCCATAGCTTGAGTAAGTTTAAATTTAGGGTTATTATTTAACATGGTGTCCAGTTGTTTTTTAATTTTAGTAGGGTTGTATTCTAGTTTTATATTTTTATAACTAACACTTGTTTGTAATTCCTGGTTATTTGGGTCAATAGGCCCAAATACTAGTATTTTTGTAGTGCCCCTTATTGTTTTAGTAGCAAAATAGAATTGTTCATTTAAATCAGTATTTGCTTTAATAAAACAATTACCTATATCATTTAATTCTAAGCCCCCTAATGGTTGCATTTCGTAGCAATAATCAACATGTGTCATTATCCTTTGCTCCTTTTATTTAATATAATATATAATAATATACAATAAATAGCTGTTTTAAGGCCCTTATTTGCATTTTAAAACCTGTTAAGCTATGGCCTTAATAATTTCATCAACATTAACTTCATAAGCCATTTTAATGTCAAAACCATTTTTATTAGGTTTTTTATAAGTTCTAGAAGAAAAATGTCCTTCTATGTTTAATTTATCTCCTATATTCATTTTTGATATTTCTTTGGCTTCTTTTCCCCAAGCTACAACTGGGATATAAGTATTAAAAACTTGATTATTATTTATTATATTGTTTGCTAATATAAAATCTAGAACATCTAAACCTGTTTTTGTTTTTCTTAATCCCCCTTTTTTACATATATTTCCATCAAGAGAAATAAAATTTGTTTTATCTAGATCTTCTTCTAACTGAGGAGTATCCAGGTATGTAAAAACATAAGGTGAAACATGATTTTTTCCATCTTCATCTTTTATTGAATATGTTCTAATATTACCTACAATAAAAATTTCTTGTCCTTCAGTATATTTATTACAAAATCTTTTAAACTTTATAGGTATAATATCTTCTTTATCATTATTTTTACAGATTATATTTGCTTTATAATATTCAGTATCTGGTATATAATGACTAAATTGAATATCTTTTATTATTCCTTTTAGTATTATTTTATTCATAGTAATTTTTATCCTTGTTTTGTTATTCTAATACTTTATAAATCTGAGTAACATGAATTGAAAGCCCACCATTTTTAAGCGTATCATTTCTTGTTGAGGTAAATATACAGACATCTAATCCTTGAAAAGAAGAAGCTTGTGAACCTGGGTCTATAACATATCTAGCATGTAAGCTACCCCAAAAAGCTATACCACCCGCTTCGAGCTGTGTCAAAATTGGCCAAGGTGCATCCATATTATCAAACATAGTATAAGCATGAGTACTTAAGCCTAAATTACTAGCACTTCCTATATTATCTCCTGCAGTTTTTCTTCCAAAGATGCAGTCAATAATAAAGGGCCTATCTGGAACACCTAAGGGTGCCTCTACTACAGCTGAAGTATTAGCTATAAAACCTTTAATACGGTATTTATCAAATGCTTTTGGTATATAATTATCAAGACTTTCAGTTGGACTTACTAATTGAGGTACAAATTTATCTGATGAAAAAAAGGTCCCAACATCTGTCTGTTGAATTGTACTAAGAACCCCCTTAAAACTTGAACTAGGGTCAAGCTTTGATACATCCCATATTGGTATTAACCCTTTTATTGAATATTTTCTATTTGTATAAACAGTAGTAAATAATATACTATCCTGTGGGAAAGTCCCCTGAGAACTTTGATAAGAGATTTTAGTTAAATTAACTGAATCAGCATTGTCTGCATTAGTAGCACTATCAGCATGCTTAGCATTAATAGCTTCTAGTTCATTACCTTTTTTACCTTCTTGCCCAATATATAATTTATTTTCGTCAGTAGTATAAATAGGAACACCAGCTGGTATATTTTCTGTAACACCTTCTAAATCTGCTTTAGTTCCTCTTGCTATACGTATTCTATTTTTCATAGTAAATACTCCTTAATCCTTATCTTTTTTATCAAACTTAACTTCACCAGCAATTAATGCTTTTTCAAATTCAATAGCTTTCTTTTGTTTACTAAGTTCTTCATCATCTGAAATTTCTTTATCTACTTGTTTACCTAACATATCAAGTGAATCAGCATATGCTTTTAATACTTCACTTCTTTCATCTTCACTTGCATTATCCCATTGTTTATCAATTTGTAAACCAATATCAGAAATAAGAGCTCCATTAAAATGATCTATCATTCTTTGGAAAACAAATGCTGAATAACCAATTACATTTGTAGATTTTAACTCATTTAAAGGAGTTAGATAATTAACAACTATTTGGCTACTTCTTGGGTAAATATATTCTTTATCTGGGAAGCATTCATCTTTCTCTCTACTAAAAGTCATATTTGTAGATTTTTTAATCATTGGGTTAATAAAAGTACTATAAGTACCTTTTTTATTTTTTACACAGAATATTCTTTTTTGAATACCTATTTGTGGGGCTGATAAAGCAATTAGATTATTTTTCTCCATTGTTGCTTTAATTGATAAAATTATGTCTCTGATTTCATTAATGTCTTTTTTAATATCAACATTTTCACTAATTTCACTAAGTTTATCTAAGTCAGTGATTAACTCTTTAGCTTTGCTATTTTCCATCTATTACTCCTTCCTTGTTATTGTTATTTGATAAATATCATTATCAAAATCTGCATATAGGCCAACTATAAAAGGTTCATCTATTGCTTCAAATTGTAAATTACTAGTATTTTCATTTACTTTTGAGCTTTCTTGAATTTCATCTAATAAATCACTATTTTCAAATTTTGTATATGCATATCCATATGCATCTGAGTCAGATAAGTTTATTATAAAACTATTATTATCCTGGTCATATTTTCCTTGTGATTTAATGCCTAATTTTGTTGCAAATTCTTTAGCACCCATTTATAACCTACCTATATATAAATATATACAAAATTTAGCTTATTTATACTCTCTAAGGTTTTAGCATCCTCTATTATATTCAATAAAAATAATACCTATGTAAAGGTATTATTCTAAAAAATGTATAATTATTCATTATTTATTATTTTTATAACTATTTGACACCAGTAGAACCAAATCCACCTTCACCTCTTACAGTTTCTTTTTTTACATCTTTAACTTCTTCTAGGTCACCCATCCAAACTTCCCTCATAACTAATTGGGTAATTTTATCTCCCTTTTTAAAAGTTACAGGTTCATCAGATAAATTAAATAAGTGTGCATGGCAGTTTCCTGTATAATCTGAATCAATAAGCTCTGCACCTTTTACTAATTTCTTTTTAGTAGATATACCTGATTTATTATAAACAGATAGGTCCCAACCATAAGGTATATCAAAAGCCAAATCTAGCGGGACTAAAGCATCCTTATGAGGTTCTATTATAACATCTACAGGTGTATATACATCTATTCCTGATGAGCCTGGGGTACCTCTTGTTGGGGCCTTAGCATTTTCTGACAATAATTTAAATTTTAATTTTGGATATTCTTTCATCCCTACATCTCCCTATTTCTATTAATTTCCAACCTACTGTATTTTTACTTCTTTCAGTATGTTGATTTGTTTTTGGTACAACAGTACCTAAGTTATTTACTAGCTGCCTTCTATCTAGGTTATAAGCCTTACAAATTTCTTCTAATATTCCAAATACATCTATTTCCTCCTTTTCAGGGGATATTAATTTATAATGTTTAGAATTAGAGCCATTAGGTCCTTTAAGAACTCCTGTTAATTTTATAGTTTCTGCACTTTTTAATGCTGCAGTCTTAAATATACCTTTAGCTCTTTTTGTTTCCAAAGTATGTTGGATCCTTATTTTATCAGTACCTCTTTGCCTGAGGGTTTCATGGGTTTTATGAATAGTTCTAGCTAATTTGGGGTTACTCATATCTAAGCCAGTATTCCAAGACCTATTTATTGTACCATTTTTTCTTTTAGTTTCTACAGCCTTTTTTGCCTTCTGAACTCTTTTTTCTCTAGACATATTTGTACTGGAGGCTGGGTTAAGTTGCCCACTAAATCGTTTAAAGGTTTGTCCTCCACCTTCTGATATATTATAACCATTAGGAACTAATGAATTAAAAAATTTTATATATTTAATTTCTAATTGATTTAACTCTTCTGGATCAGAAGCAAGTGCTATAACTGTTTTAAAAAGAGTATCTTTGCGTTTCTTTGAAATTTTTCTAATTATAGACCCTGAACCATAATAATTAAGGTATCTTTTAAAATTAAAAACAAATTCTTTATCTGTTCTTTTATAAAACCTAGCTTGCCCTATATAAATTTTTCCATTAGTTAAATCCACTGTTTTATAAATATAGCCATAATAATAAGTTGGTTTTATATCAATTTCAAATATATTATCCTGTGGCATTATGCATGAACCACCTCCTTGTTATCTTTAATATTATACTCTATTATTCTTCAAACTTCTCTACTTCAACACCAGCTTCTTTAAGTAATTCTATTCCTTCCTTATCTGGATAGCTTTCTCTATATACAACTCTTTTAAGACCAGTACCTATAATTAATTTTGAACATAAAGAGCATGGCTGAGTAGTTATGTAAATTGTTCCACCTTTAATTGAAGTTCCTAATAAAGAAGTTTGGCATATAGCATTCATTTCTGCATGTAAACTTTTACATGCTTGCAGATTTTCACCTGATTTACAACCTTCCCTTGCACATTTATGGAGTTCTCTGCAGGATGGTATACCCTTAGGACAACCATTGTAACCACCTGATACCAACCTATTTTCTACAGTTATTACAGCTCCTACCTTTCTCCTTAAACAGGAAGTTTCTTCTGAATATCTTTTAGCTATATCCAAATACAGCTTATCCCATTGTTTCTGTTCCTTCATATTAAATCCCCCTAATTTTATTATTTAGAAAAGAACCCAATTTTTCAAATTCCAATGGAATGTATGTAAGCTTCCACATACATAAGTAAGAGAACCTACCTTTAAATCTGGGTAAGTATTTTTAAGTTTCTTAACAACATATTCCATTAGGCCTGTTGCACAATACAGGTCAATAGGGCAATGTTCAATAGCAGAATTACTTCTCATAGAATAGATACAATGTAGTCTCCCATTTCTTATCATGAATTGGTAATTAAGTGAACAAGGTATTCTATTCCCTCCACCTAATTTACTACTTTGCATATCAAGAGTAGGGTTCCATACAGAAAGAACTGCCTGTCTTGTTCCAGCATCATTTCTAAGGCATTCAATTACATTTTTAAATTGGTCATTTGTCCAAAATCTTTCAGCATATTGATAACTAAATTTATTATCTCCTTCAAGAAATTTACTCCACATATCAGGTCTAATTTTATAGGAATTACCTGGGTTCAAAGGTTTACCTGAACATCTATCTTTTATCTCTTGTTTACAATATTTAATTATCTTATCTGCTTCATCTTTAAAAACATATCTAATTGCCTCATCCCTTTCACATAGAGGTTTATCTATTTTAAATGCAACTCCTGTTAGTTCCTTTACAAATCTATCTTCTCCTGTAAGTTTTTTATCTTGATAGGAATTACATTCAACAGAAATACCTCTAACTTTCAGATCTCTGAATGTTTCATTTAAAGCATCTTTAATGGTCTTATAGATCCTCATAATATTATCTCCTTTATAATTTATTAACTTTGTTATAAACTTGTCTTAAAATGTCAATTTTGACTTTAAAATAATATTTTAATAGCCTGTTTTAATTCTCCAACGATTTACTAGTACTTTTCTTTCAAAAAGATCAAAAATATCCTGTTCTGAAAGTCCTAGATCACCTAAGAATTTCCAAAAAGAAACCCAGAGATCCTCAAACCTTTCATTAAAATCTACCATAGATACTAAGTAATTAGATTGAGCCCAAGGCCTATTTTTTAACAGGTTACACAAATACCCTACCCTATGAACTAACCCATATGCTTTTATACTATAATTTATAAAATCAGGTACTTTAGGGTTACTTTCTTTACTTAGATAATTAGAAGGTTTTGGAAGTTTATTGAAATCAGTGCCCACCATTATATATGCACTAATGAAAAAGTTTAAAGCATCTGTTATTTCTTCCCAGAAATGTTCTTTTTCTTCTATTGCTGCAGAAGCTTCTGTAAGTTCTTCTATAAACCTTATTTGTAGCATATCCTTGAACTTTATTTGATCCTCACTACAATCTATAGAGAAATCATATTTCTTCCAATTAGAAATTCCTTCTAGTTTTTCATAATCATAGAATTGTTTTTTTGCAACTTTATAAAAATCTTCAAAGCTATTTACAATGTTCTCTTTTTTAATTTCAAGTGTATTCAAAATTATTTACCTCCTTTAGAATAACCTTAAATTATCAATATTTATTGGTTTATTAGGTAAACCTTTTAATATTTCTCTAGCTATTCTTTGGTATTTATGGTATACATACTTTTCAGTTGTTTTTGTCAGTACTTTTTGTCTTGTATTGAAAATATTTTTCTGTACTAAAGAACTTAAGTCTAAATTATTATAATCAATATCAAAAATATCTAATTGATGGGAAGCTTCCAACATATCAAAATAAGGACTTACAATTGCTATCCTAATTGTTTTAAAATTACAATTAGGTAGAAGTTCTATAATTTTATTAAAAAATATTAAATCAAAAGCAAAAGCTCTATTTAATTGAGTAGTCCTATAGTATATAGTAATTTCTTGCCAAGGTTCATTCCTTTTAAGTCTCCTTAATACAAAATTTAAAATGCAACCTCCGTTTTTATATCTATGTACTTCAGGCTTTTTATTAGAGTTAAAATAAAAAGTTAAAGAAGTTGCAGAACATTTTTTTGATTTTTCAAGGAAATCCTTAAATTTTTCTATATCTAAATACTTGTTTACCAAAACCTGAAATTTACTTATATTTTTATATGCCTTCTTGATAGAGTCCCCAACTTCAGCAGATTCAGATTCAAGAATTAAATAAGGTAATAAAGCAGAATTTCCTGAAGTACCTATTACATATTGATCTGGGTTTAATATAATATCTCTATTTAAATTTTTATAGAGGTCTTCAAAATTTTTATATTGTTTATAAATCATAGTTATTGTTTTACTTGCTCCAAAATATTTTTTAAAGTATTGTGTTTATAGTCCCATTTAATAAATTTACTAAAAGGCTTTTCATCATAAAGTCTATCCATCAATAGATCCCATTGTGTTATAAGTGTTTGGGATTGTTCAATAACACCTTCCATTTGTTCTCTATCATTCCAGTTAAATATTGTTTCAATTTCTGGCCTACAATAAATAATGATAGGTTTAACTTTTTTTAATACCTGGTAAGTTTTATCCTTGAAATCAAATTTAGAAACTCCCCTTAATACCTTGCCATAAACCATTTCATCAAAGAATGAAAACCTTTCAAATATACAGCCCTCCTCAGATGTAAGATTATTTATTAGATAATCTTCAAGTTCCTCCTTAGATTTGTTTGGGCCTAAAGATTTTACCCATTTAAGATTAAGTCTTTCACTTAATTCCTTACATAATGTAGTTTTACCTGTATTATCCATACCTATTACTAAAACTTTCATAAATAAATATTCTCCTTTATTTTTAATTTATAATATTATATACATTTAATTCCCTTTATTACCTAAGGATTTTATATGGATATAAATAATTTCATAGACATGACCTCCTTAATTTTATATAAATATTATATACTTAATCTATAAAAAAGTAAACCTTTTTAAGGGTTTACTTTAATTTGTTTATTCATTTGTAACAAATTATCAAAATGCTTGTTATCAAAAATATTTTTCCATTTTTTATCTTTTTGTAGAGCTTCAATACCTATATTACTATAATTAAGGTAGAATAAGGTATCTAAAGTGAACTCCATATTATAGGATGGATAAGGTGAACTATCTATTCCTTGAATACCATCAATGCTTACAAAGTAACCAGCATTACAAAGAATAAAATAAGTTGCAATATTAACACAGTATTTTATGTCTGTATTAAATTGATAATAAAAATATTTTGCCTCATCTATTAGTACTGAAGAATAAGGGTTAATATTTTGTTTACAAGACTTTATTAATTCTTGTTTAGGTATTAAGCCTAATACTTTTTGTGCATTAAGAGATAAATTAAGAAAATATTCATAACTAGCTTCATAACTTGGTTCATGCTCTAGTATGATAAAATCAAACCCTTCATTATAAAATGGTATTTGAAATTTATATAAACAATCATATAATATCTTTGTATGTACACCTTTGCTTATAAGATTTTCTAAGCATTGTCCAAAAGGAGTATTTACAATATAACCTCTTTTTATACAAGGTTGTTTTATATGAGAAAATATTTGTGCTCTACTTTGTATGGTTATATTTTGACTATCAATCACAAGATCTACTTTTTGGGACAAATATTTATTGAGATCCTTATAGAATTTATTACAAATTTCATTTTTATTTAAATTTTTATATTTTATTACATACTCATGTAAAGATAGTATAATAGCATCATCTCTTTGTGCTATCGTTTTAGCTATCTTAGACTTACCAGAACCTGGTAACCCTATTAAAATAGTTAATAAAGGTTTATCCTCTTTATAAATATCCTCAACCATATTTCACCTCTTATTTTATATTTTCTAAAATATCTACTAATTCAAAATAAATATCTCTTACATCTTCATCTTTTGTTTTCTTCATATATTTAAAATAATCAAGCATTATAATTAAATCTTCTTTAATATTATTGTTAAGCGCTTTTAAAGTAAGTGTATAAAGATCCTTTGCTTCTGAGCTAGTAAGTATATCATTACTTTCAAACAACCATGTTATTTTATTTGCTAAGATTTTGTTCGACCACTTTCTCATTTCTATTTTTATTCTCTCTATTTTTAATAAGTAATTTCAAAAAAAGTTTTTCTTTGACTTCTTTTTTATTTAATTTAGTATATATTTCTTTAATAGATTGCATAATTAAACCTTCTTTTTCTTATTTTAGTATTCAAGTTTATACCCTAAACAAGTAAGATAAACATCAAAGGGTTCTTCAAAATTCAATTGTAAATTCAATTGTCCTTGTTTATAATATTTTTCAAATAGTTGTTTAAAAAACTTGTTCCTGGATGCCTTATATATCTTATCTTGTAAAAAGGTCATGTATGCTTCTATATCCGTAATAATAATATCTTCCCATAAAAATAAAGGATTTTCTTTATTATATGCTTCTACTGTAAAATCTCTAATTTTGTGTGGTATACCCTTTTCATCATAAGGGCTTTCAAATTCTTCTATAGCTGTAAATAAATTTGAATTCCAAAATTGTGCTATAGTATTATCCCTACAAAAAGTATTTAATAGATATTTTCTATGTTCAGTTGGGCTATGGTTACAGTCAATACATTCCCACCAATTACCTTCCTCAAAATCACTACCATTATTAGTTAAATCATAGATACCTTTTTTACATTTAGGGCATTTACATACTTTCTTATCAATAGTTTTATAAATACCTTCTAATGTTTTAAGTATTTTATAATCATATTCACCTATATATTGTTTTATACTATTTTCAATGAATTGTTGTGTATCTTTCATAAACTCCTCAAAGTATTATAAGTTTTCTTTCAGTCCATTCTTTTTCTTCATTAGCTTCTTTATTTATTTCAATCCACTCTTTAGTAATTGGTATAAATTGTTTACCTAAAAGGCTTTTAATTGAAACTACTTCACTCACTGGTACTGTTTTATCACAGGTGTTGTTAAATTTGATACACAACAGTTTATCTAGTTGGGCATTAATAACAAGGTCATCTGGTAGGGCCTTAGTCATTAGACCTATAAAAGGCCTTTCTTGTTTTCCATTTGGTTTAGTATGGTGGGACTTTTTGTTAGTTACATAATAACCCTTAAAAGGTGTTAACAAACTTTTAAATATATAAGTAAAACCATTATCATATGCTGTTTGTAGCTCTTTTCTTAATAATTCATTTAATTTCATTTTATAAGTCCTCCTTATTTGTTTTTGTCCAAGCAATTGTTAAATTTCCAATAAAGTCATTAACACGGTATCCTTGTAACAGTAATAGATTAATAATATAAGGAATGGAGTCTTCTTTAAAGTTATCTTTATTTAAAATAACTTGAGTTAAACCCTCTTTAGCTGCATCCACTAATAAAGATATTAATTTATCATAGTCTTCTTGAGGGATTGATTTTATTATTGCTTGTGCACTTATTTCCCTAAGTTCTTCAATATTTAAAATATCTTGTATCATTATTTACTCCTTATATATCGAATATTTTGCCAGATATATTGTACAAAATTATCCCAGTTCAAAGATAATTGAGTATAGACATCTATCTTTAGACCTATATTTAAGTTAACCTTTAAATAAGTTTTACTTTTATTATCTTCTTTATTTAATCTAGACAATTCTGGCTGATCAATAGAAGGGAAAGGCTCACTAATAAATACCTCATATTCATATTTTGACCAAAAAGAATACATAGCCCCATTTCTAATTAAGTTCTTAAACCACCCATAATCTTTATTGGTTAATTTTCCTTTTTCTCTTCTTCTTTTATACAATAATTTTTTAGCTTGCTGTAAATGTTTATAAAAGCTAATATTATTAAAAACGTTATAAGTAATAATTGCATCCTTATGACTAATACCTACACGCCAAACTAACTCTTTCATCTTTATACTCCTTCTTAATTGTATTGATTAGAGTGTCAAATTTAAGTTTTAACAGGAATTATCAAGTGTCCTAATAAAATATGTTATATTTAAGCTTTCGCTTGTTATAATTGAAATTTAAGACCTTTAAATTTTTACCTAATCATTTATATTATACATTAAACAAATAAAAAAGTCAACCAAAATTGGCAGGTTAACTAAAATTTTTCTATATATTCTTTTATACTATCTAGAATTACTTCATTTTTAGTAAGTAAATTATTTAGTATTATATTACTATTAATACCTTTCAAGTTATTTGGTAATGATTTATAGTATTTTGTCCATTTATGTTTTTTACAAGGTCTATTAAGTAGTATTTTAACTGATAATAAAAGATTATAGTTTTCTATTTTATCCCTTACATCTTGTTGTAGAGATTCTATTAAACTTAGATTCCGTATATCCTGTTCATCTATGAGTTTATTTATTATATCATTTGTACTATCAATATCTTTTTTAGTAACTCTAATAAAATTGTCAAATTTATTATTTTTAATACTATTACAAATATAAGCAAAAAGATTATATGTTTCTTTTATAGGGTTAATCATAGCTTTAAAAGTATCTAAGGTTTCCTCATTAATAAATTTATACATAGCTATTTGTTCAAAATTTTTTATATAAAAGACCATTGATGAGTAATGTTCACATATTTGAGTATAGTATTTATAAACATCTTTTCTCATTTATCCTCCTTTTAATTATATACAGTAATTCATTTTTTAAAACACTTATCATAATAAGGACACTTTATGCATTCAAAATTATTTAAATTACACTTTTCACTTGCCTTGTTTTTACAACTATTCCACCTATTCTTATCTATTTTATTAAATATTGCTAAGAATAAAAACATTATAAAAAATATCCCTATAAATGCTGCCCCTGTTGTAATTAAAAATGTTACCATACTATTTATTCCCCTCCTAATTTATTTAATAAATCTACTAAGTCTTGAATACCTTTATTGCCCAAGAAATACATTTTATCTTCTTTTGTGTCATAAATAGCACAAAATAATTCTATGTAAACAAATCTCTTATCATTCATTTTTATTTCCCTCCAATAATGATTTAGATATAGTATCATAAGTAGATAAAATTTTAATATCATTATTAACATATAAAGTTTTATCAGCACAAGCTTGTATAGCTTCTTTAATACGTTGTTTAGCAGATTTATTTTTATTGTTTTCCAAAACACCTATGGCTACTTCTGCACCACTTCCTATAACCAAATAATCACTAAGTTCATCAATAGCTCCATCAATATCAATTGTAAAAGCATGTTCCCCTACAGCTAAGAGAAACTGAGACCCAATTGTAGGTGTAGGATTACCTTTAATGTCAAGGGGAACTCTCCCATTATCTAAAAACAATTTATGCAATCGTGTATATAAAGTTGTAACACAGTATTCAAAATCTACATGTCCTTTATAAAGAGAAAGCTCATCAATTAAATCATGACATGTTTGAGCTAACTGTATATCTCTTAGTGATCCTACCCCACCTACAATAACAATAGGTAAGTTATTATATCTCCATATTTTGGATGATTCTCCTTTTAGTTTATATTTGATATTACCTACTGATACTTGACTATCACAACCTACTGATATTGAACCTGTTTTAGGATCTTTTACTGCAATAACAACACTCATTTATTTACCTCTTTATTTATAGTATATGACCTTCAAATTTAAGTTTTAACAGGAGTTATTAAAAGTATTGGTTTATTTATCAACAAATATGTTTTCACCTTTTATACTTAAAATTTACTTATCATTATTATATACAGTAACTTACAATAAAAAGAAGTTAACTTAATAACTTCTTTAATAAATTTATTTTGTTTTCTTTTTATTTGTCTCAACCTTAGTATCTTCAAGAAGTATTTTCTTTTCACTAATGGTTGGAGCATTTGGTCTATCTGGGTTTAAAGCATCATCTTGATTTTTACGTTCTGCTTCAATAAAATGACCAAGACGTTTGATTTCATTTATCTTTGATACAATCTTTCTATCAAAGTCATGAGTACGTTTATCAATTTCAACTTTCTTTTGTTCATCAAGCAAATCTTGTTGAGTTTTCTTTTGATTTTCAAGAGTTGTAATAGAAGCTTTATAAGCATTAATCTGTGAGTCAATATTAACAATCATAGCTGCTTTTTTCTCATCTGATTCTTTAATTACTTTTTCTACTTCTACTTTTTGTTGTTTTTTAAGAACTTCAAGTTGACCTTCAAGTTTCTTTTTCTTTTCTACTTTTCTAATAACACTGTTACCAAAAATAGAATCAAACCAATCCTTTTTACAAATTGATAGGACAATGATTGCTACAAGTACTACAACCAAAACAATTAAAAATGCTACCATATCTTTTTCCTCCTTATTTTAAAATCTTAAACTAAATTCTGTATTATAATATTGTTTTATTCTTTTAATGATATGTGGGATATCATTTAATTCAAAATTAGAATAAAACCTAGGATCGCTGTGTAATTGAATACTAATTGTATCTCTATATTTAGAAATATAAATTAATGCTTCTTCTAATGAATTATATTGTTTATGAGTTAAAGGTTTTTCAGGTAATGTTACATACCCTATATATGAATATCTAACATACCCTAAATCATTTAATAGTTGTTCTGCATCAGGAATGCATTGAACCAATTGTTCTACTACTAAAAATTTAAAAGCTTCATAATGATCAGTTAATTTTATAAATCTACCATCTGGTAAAATAAAAGAACATTTTTGAACTTCATTAGTAATAGGAAGTCTTACAGATAAAACCTGTTCTACTACTTCATTTGAAATTACTTTTTCCATTTTTACCTCCATCATTATTTTATACAGTATTATTCTTTTATTAAATCCCAAATTTTATATTTTTTACCAGGTTCTAGAGATTTAAATAAACCTGTAAACATATTAAGAAACTCAAAATCATAATCTTTTTGTATAACTGTATTCCCTTGTTTATCCTTATATATAAATTGGTATTCTTTATCAAGGTTCTTTAAAATAGTTTTTTCTTCTTTACTACACAAGTATTCTAATGGAATTGTTAAATCTACTTCTTCAAAGTTATACACATTCCCTTTTAAGACCTCCGAAATAATACCCCAAGTGCCATTATTAAGGTAACACATATTTTCTTTGCCAAATATCCAGCTAGTAGCATCCTTATCATAAGAGTCCCCATTATTCCATGTTTTATGCATTCTATTAAAAGCATCTAATAATGATCTTGCTTGTTCTTCTGTACTGCAGTGAATAGCTAATTTATCTTTACTTTCAAAAAATTCTTTTAAAGTAATTCTATATTTTTTCTGTTTTAATTGTTGCTCTAACTCTTTAATTTTATCTTTTAATTGTTTTATTTCATTATTTGTTGCTTTTTTATTTTTCTTTGGTTCATAAAGTTCTATATCAAAACCTTGTGAACATTGACTATATTTCCAATTTTTACTTTTTAAACTATAATAAGTATGATAGAGCCTTGCACCTCTAGTTGTATCTAGAGAAATAACTTTAGCAATATCGCCTACTTTTACAAATTCTTTATTAAAATTACATATATTAGTAATTTTAACTAAATCTCCTACTTTATATTTATACTTTAATTGCATAAATTACCTCCTTACTTTGAAGCTATCATTTAAATATTTAAGGTCTTCCAGTTGTTCAAGCATTTGTTCCTGGTTTTTCTTTATTTCTTTTAGCTCTTTTAATGTTTTTGTACTAACATCATCATCTATTATACTCATTTTAGATATATTGTATTTTTGTACATATTTACCATCATCAAATACTCCTTGTGAGTTTGGCCATTTATCACTTTCTATAAACATAAGTCCATCTTTTTGTTTATATGTAACTTTAGCAATATCACCTATTTTAATCCCTGAGGCAAAAATATTATTATCTATTACTTTTACCAAATCACCTACTTTAATTACATCTTGTTCTTTTTGCTTTTTTCTATATAAATAAAGTTCATTGTATTGTTCTGCTATAGAATTAGCTATATGTTCATTAAAAGTATAAGTAATTATTTGACCTGTAGTAACCTGGTTTAGTTCCCTTAATACGTATCCATCATAGGTACCATTATGGTCATCAAAATCATAAACAAGTGGGATTAAACCAAATTCATTGTTCTCAACCATTTTACCAGCATAAGGAAAAGCCAAAACACCATATCTAGCCCAATAACCCACCAAATACACTTTTCTTAATGATTGAATATATTTATTATTTTTACTATTTTCTTTTAAATGTTCTTTTAATTTACGCATTAGTCAAAATCTCCTTTGTCAAATCTATAACCTTCCTTATCTTCATACTGTATTATTCTACAACCAGATGGATACCTATCTAAATCTTCCTGAGTAGGATGAACTTCTTTTTGTTTGTCTTCTACAAGTTTAAAGAATGGATCTTTATCTATTAGTTTATTATACTCATCATATATTTCTATGTCATCTCTTTCAAGAAAATTTTTCCATTTTTTATAACTATCTAAATAATAAGGTTCATGACTATGCTCTATGTAATCATATATTTCTTGCTCTTGGAATAAGAATTTCCAGCCAGCACTTGACTTGCCTATATGGAGATTAAATCTTTCTACTGCCATTTTTGCAATGGGGCTAATATATAGAGCATCAGTTATTGATTTTTCTATATTTAATTTTGCATAATAATTTGTTCCCATGTATTTACTCCTATTTATTAAATTTTACGGTTGTATTCAAATTTGAATAATTTTTAATTAAATTGTTTAACTTATTTTCTAGATAATTAGCATCAACTGGATAAAGAGTTAATGTTTTACCACTTTTTGTAATTAAAATCAAATCAATAGTATTACACATATAGTTAGTTGTAACACCTGTAGCATATGCATGTAATCCTAAAGCAAACCCACCAAATTGATTATGTAACCCTACAATAGGTGGAAAATATACATAGCTATTTCCTTTAAATAAATTATAAACAGCTTTCTTTACTTTATCAGAGTCATATAAGGAATTAATATAGCCTTTATTATAAGTACTAGATACTTCAGTATTTATTTTCTCTGCTATTTTATCCTCATAATCTTTATATTGATTTACATATTTAAAATCATAATAAACATTTTGTCTGGAAGATTTTTTATTTGAATTAGCCCCTAAACAATGTTTATAAAAATGATTTTGTAAAGTATAATTATTTGCAAATGCTTCATTTAGGTCTTCTGTATTTACTAATTCTTGTAGTAAATCAAACAGTGCTGCTGCAAATTTTTCATCTTGTTCTGTGACTCCCTCATCATAATTAATACCTTCTGGATCTTTAAAAATTTTCATACTCATTCCTTCTTAACTTAATAGATCATTTGTAAAGTCATAATTATACCTTTGTTCAATTTTTTTACAAGTATTTGTATATGCCTGTATAATTTCTTCTTTAGTCATTTTCTCATAATCACAAGCTCTAGTCCAATCTTGAAAATATAAAATACTTAAAACATCAAACAGTATTTTTTCTGTTAAATTCCTATCATGTTTATCTATTGCATCTTTTAAATCTTTAACATTTGAATATGATTCTTTCTCTTCTTTTAACTGTTTAACTCTTTGTTCTAAGTAATCATTATAGTCTTTTTCTACTTCTTCTTTAGTTAAAGTATACTCTTCCATCTCTATTCTCCTATATTTAATTATACAGTTTTGGTATGTGTCTTTAAGTATCTTTTAAAATAAGTTTCAAAATTCCTTAAATATAGAACTTTATCAAATGCCTCATCTTTGCTTATACAAAATCTATCACCAGGTTTGCATTCTTTTTCATTGAAAGGGTCTTTACAGCCTAAAGAGCATAGGTAAATAAGATTACCTTTAATCTCATAAACTTTTAGTACCATTCCACCTTCATTTGCTGCAAATCCTGCTTTAAGAGTTAAAACATAATCATCTACTTGTAATTCTTGTTTCAGCCTATATCCTAAATATTTAAACCATTCATAAGGACATTTTTCTTTTAAGAATTTTTCTATATCATTTAGTGCTGGGTAATTATACATAAATTCTAAACTTTCCATTGACCATGAACAAGGTGAAAATCCAAATATCTTATATAATTTATATTCAAATTGTATCTGTGCTTTTATTTACTCGTTAGTCATTCCATCCCTCCTCAGATAAATCTTCATCTTCTGTTTTATCTTCAAAACCTAATAAGTCTAATACTCCTATTAAGTTATCTAATGCCTTAATATCTAAATGGTTAAGATTGTAATTTTTATCAAGCATAACTTCTACATTAGCTCCATCTCTTGATATAGGATATATTTTATAATATTTATTTTCTACCATTATTATTTTCTCCTTATTAACATACAATAATGAATATTTCAATATTAATATATTCACCATCTATTTTATCATTCTTTTCTAGCATTATTCTAATATCTTTAAGTAAACTATCAATACTTAAATAACATTGAGCATCTGTAATTTTATCTGTATATACAAATTCATTTTCTTCAGTATAGTAATACTCTAACATTTTTCCATTGATTTTAACTCCATACATATTAATTTTCCTCCACTACTTTTAATCTATTTGGATAAATATCAGCCCAAGAACTTTTTAAGAAGGGATACTTCATATTGTTCAGGCATATCCCAAATTACTTCTGTATGATACCTGTCTATTCTATGCTCACTAATTATATAATGCTGTAAACATCTATGGTCATAACTACCCATTTGATAATTATTTAATGTTGCTTTATATTTCATAATTACCTCCTTCAATCACTTTTCTTTCTTTTAATGAATATGTTATAAGAGTTTTATTGATTTTATATATTTTGATTTTTGGATCACTTTGTAACCAGAATTTATCTGTAACATTTGTGTAATCTTCCTCATAAACCATTGGAATAGAATGCCCATCTTCTTCACTTAAATAATCAATTCTAGTCTTAAATCTATCACCACAACAAGGGCAATAGTCATTCCAACAATCACAAATAGCATGTAATTTTAACTTAGCATCTTCAACACAACAAGCCTCAACTGATATGAATATATCAATCTCATCATTTCGTTTATAATACCCCTCAACATTATTTTGGCATATTGTATAATACTTAGTTTTCATTTTTAAATACCTTCCTCTTATTTATTTTTTACAATATTATTATATAACAAGGGTTTAAAAAAGTAAACCAATTTTAACAACTTTTTAAAAAAAGATTAACCAATAAAGTTAATCTTCTATTTTTAATATACCTTTACATTTTGGATACTTAGAGCATCCATAAAATTTTCCAAATTTTCCTTCCCTTAAATACATGGGAGATCCACATTCTGGGCATTTATCAGGGCCTATAATATGCTCTTTAGGGGCTTGTTTTTCTGGCTTAACCATATTCTTAACCGTATCTTCCAACTCCTTATAAAAGCCATTTAAAAACTCTAATTTAGATAATTTACCCTTAGCTATAGTATCTAGCTCTTCTTCTAACTTAGCTGTGTAATTTATATTTATTATATTAGAAAATGATTTATCTAGGAATTCTGATAGTTTAATTCCTTTTTCTGTTGGAACCAGGTAATCTCTTTCCTTAGTACAATAACCTCTTTTTTTATCTAAGAGTGTCTCTAGGATAGATGCAAAAGTGGAAGGTCTACCTATTCCACTTTGCTCTAAGGTATTAATAAAGGTTGCCTCCTTATACCTACTAGGTGGTTGGGTTGTTTTTTCAATATCCTCTAGCTTAGTATTTAAAAGTAATTCACCTTTATCAAAAGTATCCTTAGAAATCTCCTCAGCTTCATCCTCTTTATAAGTATATACTTTTTTAAAACCATCAAATTTTAATTCTTTAGAACTAAATTCAAATAGATTTTTGTTATTGTCAATAATATATATTACTTCCTTTGTTATGGAAGGAGCCATCATACTAGCAACTGTTCTTCTATAAACTAAATCATATACTTTAATAAGTTTATCATCATCTATATAATTTGATAGCTTATCAGCAGTCATGGATAAATCCACAACTCTTAAACATTCATGACCATCCTGGGCTAATTCATTTTTAGAAGACTTTTTATTTACTTTATAATACTCTTTACCATACTTTGTTTCAATAAAGTTTTTTAATAGAGGAGTAAATTCAGGAGCCATGTCTGAACTATCTGTTCTAATATAGGTGGTAAGAGCAATATGTTCCCCTTTTATATTAATACCTTCAAATAATTTTTGTGCATAACCCATAGCTGTTTTAACAGATATACCTAATTTATTACTTACTTCCTGTTGAAATGTTGAAGTTGTAAATGCTGGTTTAGGGTTATTTACTCTATCTTTACATTGAATATTTATGATTTTATAGTTATTAGGTTTACAAGTATTTTTTACTTTTTCTATAATTTGTTTATTAATGATCTTATTATCTGTTTCTTTATTTATATAAACATATTTTGCTTTATAATTATGGGAGTTTTTTGAAAAATATAAAAATAAATCATAGAAAGTTACAGACCTAAAATCTTTTATCTCCTTTTCTCTATTTACCAATAATTTTAAACCAGCTGACTGGCATCTACCAACACTAGGGCAATAAACATTTCTTCTAGCAATAGGGGATAACCTATACCCTACCATTTTATCCAATACTTGTCTACTTTGAGCCGCTTCCACTAAATCAGTATCTAGATCTCTTGGATTTTCTAATGCTTTTAATACTGCTTGTTTAGTGATTTCATGAAAAGTAGCTCTTTTACATTTTTCTTTGGGTATTTTTAAAAACTTTTTTAAGGACCAAGCGATAGCTTCACCTTCTCTATCAGGGTCTGAGCATATATAAACTGTATCAGCTGCTTTTACTTGCTCAATTAATTCTTTTACTACTTCCTTTTTAGATGAAGATATTACATAATTAGTTTTAAAATCATCCAGGGGTTCAATACCTGAGTTATGATAAGTTCCTCCATCTTTTATTTCTGATATATGGCCCACAGATGCTTTTACTACAAAATTCTTCCACCCTGCATCCTTTAATATTTTAGTTATTGTAGAGATCTTATTTGGTGATTCTACTATTATTAAAATTCTTCCTTTCATTTCAGTTTACCTATTTTTATTTTAACATAAATGTTTCTTTTATCTTTTCATTTGTCCATTTATATACAAATTTTGCTTTAAGTATATTTCTATAAGTACAAATATTATATACACTTATACGACCTAAAATAGAAGTATCATCTTTTATAACATAATGATCTTCATCTTCCCTATCATAGGTAAAAGAGGACTCACCCTCAAAATAATAGGGATTACATCCATAAGTAGGTGTTTTTCTATTTTGTATTAATGTACCTATTCTGTAAATATTAAAAGTATTTTTATCAATTATATAGTCACCTATATTATACTTAAAAAACATCTTTTCTAGCTTATCTATTTTTTGTTGGAGTTTATTTATTTTATCTTCATATTTTTTATTTAATAATTCATTAATTTCAATATCTCTATCTTTTGTTAATTCAAGTGCTTTAAAATTATCTATCTCTTTTGTCATTATCCCTCCTTACTAACTTTAGGCCCTTCTCTTCCATCAAATATACTTGTTTATGGTCATATGATTCAATAACATAAATTTGTAATCCAGTAACATTTCCATGAAAGCCTTTTGCTATTACCTTAAATTTTGTTCCACTATATTTACCTTCACTAGGATTTTCGTTAAAAATAAATTTTGATTTTAATTGTGCAATCCTGTTATCTTGAAAAGAAAACCATTTTTCATAAGTAGAATAACACTTAAGAGGATGAACAACCTCAACTATGTCACCTATTTTAATTTTATCACTAAAACGTTCCCGAAACAATGTTAAGCCCTTTAATTTTATTAGAAATACTTTTTCTTTATCAACTGGCCTAATTGCACAAATATATTCATTAACACTTTTATCATAAGAAATGGCTAAAACTTCAAAAATATCATTGATATAAAAGGAGGTAATACAATCTCCTTCCTTAAAGAATTTTTTAAGTTCTGTACAGTCATTTTTGTTAAACCAAGTACTATAAGCAGGATAACACCATCCAGCATGTACAACCTTAACAAGACTCCCAACTGTAATATTACTAAAATTTAACTTTTCTTTTGTTAAGTTATCTTTGGTTTTAGAACTTTTACTTTTAGATGGGTTTTTACTATATGCATTATCAAGTAATTTTTGAATATCATTAAACTTGTATCCTGCAGATTTTGCTAAACATACATACAATCCTTTTTCCTTATCAAATTCATCCTCAGGTTCACATTTTGCAACAAACTTTTTTCCATCTTTAAAAAGGATAGTTGCTCTATCATTAAATATTACTCTCATATTACAAAAAATCCCTCCCTTTTTCAAGAAACCTATCAAACCATACTGGATTATTACGCCATAAACCACATCTTACCTTACCCTTTTTTAAAAAAGAAATAACAACAAGGTCTTCCCCTTCAAAAGCATCAACTTTGCCAAGATCACCAACTTCTAGATCATCAGCAAAGATTGCATTATCCTTAATTCTTACTAAATCACCGATTTTTAATTCCACTTCTAACCCTCCTTTTTATATGTACAATAAGTATTTAACTTGTTTGTATCTTCTAATATAATTTTACACTGATTTTTTGGGTTTGTGCAGATAAGGTTCATATATTTTACCAAAGTCATATAATAGGTTGTATAATGTTCTTTATCTGCTAATATACCTGATTCTAATACAGGTAACCAAGACCAATCAGCTAATTCCTCTATTTTAAAATCTTTACTATTTATAAGGTATATAATATTGTCAGGTAAGCCATTTAGTTCAATTAAGGTTGTAAAAGGTGTAAATAAAACACCTTCTTTTTTATATCCTTCTAAATGACCCCCATTCTTTAAATAGTCCATATATAAATCTTTTATCTTATTACTTACAATTATAAAATCTTTATCAGTTGCTAATGACCTTAATGCACTAACATTAAAACCTTCACCTTTATAACAAGAAGCTTTTGCTTCCAAATCACCTAGTTGTTCATAGTTAATATAATCTGGCTTAAATAATTCATTTATTGAATTAAAGCTATCTTCTTGATTACCTAAGTAAAATAATTGTCTAAATTTCCTTTTTGTATCCTCAATAAATTCTTGTAGAACAGGTTTAGTTTCCATATCTAATTGAAAGTTATTTATAGAGTCTTTTAAAGTAATTCTAGTAGTATTAGAACAAGTTATTAAAGGTAATCGTAATTGAGCAAAATCTAAATCATTATACCTATAAGCTATCATAATATTTTTACCATATACCATTCTATCCTCTTTTACAATCTTAGAAATTAAAGAGTCTGCATTATTAAGAGTATCTTGAACAACTGGTAAATAATTAGACAATAGATTTTGTAAATCATTTCTTATCTTATCTGACATAATTTCCTCCTTTATGTTTATATTATATAACAAATAATTTTAAAAGTCAACCAAATTTAATTACTTTTTTATTTTTCTATTACATAAATATTTACTTTATGACTTAAAGCAGTTGTAGCATCTAGAGCAATTATATTCTTATCAATAAAAGTATCAAAACATCCATTTCCATCATATTTACCACTTCCTTTATTATGATACATATAATTAGGTTCTACTGTTCCCCAATGTCCCACCACCATCGTTTTACCACTTGGATATGCTCCATGCTGCCAATTATCAAAAGGGTTATCCCAAGTATGTGTTTCAAAATCTTGGTCTGATGCTTGCTTATTTATAACTAACTTTGGCTTCTCATCTTCATATATAAGTTTTAATGGTAGACCTGTATGACAAAATATATAATCATCTAACTCATAATAATAGATGGAATTATCATCAATAAACTTAAGAACTTTATTCAATATATCTGCTTCTATAAATTGAGAAATAGTACCTGTTGTTCCATTAGATCTATGTATTGGGTCACAGCCTCCATGCTTCATTTCATAAACACATTGTTTTAATAACAATTCATGATTACCTTTTATGTAAATAAATCTATTAGGATATTTTATTTTAAAATCATATATAAAATTAAATAATTGAACAGCCTTATCAAGTCTATCAAATAAATCCCCACAACAAATTAAAACATGCTGTTCATTATCATATTCAAATCCAGCCTTGTTTAAAGCTTGCATAAGTTCATCAAAACCATTATGCACATCACTAAATACAAAATATTTCATTAGTTACCATCCTTAAGAGCACCAACTGCATAAAAAGCTAAAAGTAAACCACATGTAGCTTTAATGTCATTTGTTTTTATATAATCAAAAATAATCTTACCTGTAAGTGTATCTATAGCAATAAATGAATCATCCTTAGTATTAATACTAGGGCTTATAAAGCGATAAATAAAAAGATTCTTGCCTTCTATGACACTTTCTATAAAACCAATTGAAATAAGAAAAGGGAAAAAAGTAGGTACAATATAATAATCATTTAATATTGCAGCTTGTTTAAGATCAACACTATCTTGTTTAATTCTAGGATCAGTATTTTTACTAAGCCATTTATTTAAATCAATTTTACCTATATTATTTAATTGTCTTTTCTTCATATTTATTCAGCTCCTCTGATAATTAGTTTATTCTTCCTTATTTTTATGTTTTATTTTCCTATAATACTTTTTCTTATTTCTAAATGTATCACTAGGATTTCTATTTATAATATAAGATATCTCTTTACCCCTAACATTTAATAGTATTATATCTTCTTTGTGTTTTAAAAATTTAATCTTTACTTTCTTTTTCATTTAATAATTTATACAGTATATAAGAAAAAAGAACCTCAAATAAATGAAGTTCTTTTTATTTAGTAAATAGTATAGGATTCGAACCTATGGAGGTTACCTTACAGTCTATTAGCAACAAGGTACCCTTCTAGCTATAATCACCAATAATCCTCTCTGGCAACTATTTATTAATAGTTTTTAAGACTTTTCTTTGTCTATTGGTGCGTCGGGATAGATTCAAACTACCGAACCCGAAGGAACTGATTTACAGTCAGCCTGCTTTAATCACTTGCATACCAACGCGTATAGTATTGTGGCTAATCATACCTAACATATCAATACTAAATACGACTTGTTATTAACAATAGACAAGTTCTATGCTGAGAAAAATTATAAGACTCTCTAACTGGTCTACCTGTTGTGATTAGTAGGTTCTCAGGTTACCTAAATAATACAGGAGATACCGGCTTCTTGTTTTATGAATTGGTTTACTACATAAAGTGCTCTATTCTTTTACTAGTATTTGTTATTCAAGCAACTTATTAGCCATAACGCCTAACGTTAACTCCTTTAGCAATATTGAGTTATCCTCAATGAGCCAATTCAACCTTGTATTTATTAACTCATGTTCTTTTAAATCTCAAAACATTTTTAAAAACTATACTTTACTCTCACCGAAGTTAGTGATAGATTTTTTGGTTGTGCACTTAGGCTATATCTACAAACCTAATGGTGGAGAGTTTCTGAATTTAACAGAACTCAACTCTTGTATACTAAGAGTATCGAAAACTTTACTCCTCAAGCTTACTTGTCTTTCCAAGTTGCCAATATATTTTTCTAAATATATAAAATATTTATTCTTTAATTGTCCTACACCTAAATCAAACAATCTACTTCTATACATTAGTGAGAATAAATAAGGCCAAAGTATTGAATGTAACCCATTCAACAGGTAACAATTGTTATCGAGACATATTGTTATTTACGTTCTTTTTAAAAAGGAAAGAATAAACTTAAAAGTATATATTTAGGTTATACACTTTATTGGTCGAGGTAGCCGGACTTGAACCGGCATGAGATTACTCCCGAGGGATTTTCTTACTACTCTATGTCACCATAACCGCTTTCGCGTTGTAGTCTGGACTATGTCTTTACCTTGCTAATTAAAGTTTAGGTAGTTGGTATATAGTCTCTACACATTTACAGTTATTAAACTGATTTAGCTCGGCGTTGTCTATTTAAGAGTTTCACCGAATTAGCCAACATTCATTATAAATATTTCTATTTATATGCTCTATTTTTAGACCTGTAATTTTCAGTTAAACTATGACAGTTTGGGCAAAGCATAATTAAATTATTCAGACTATGATTATGACAATTCCCATCTTTATGATGTAATTCGCAAGTAGAATAATCATCACCAAATCTTTTCTTTGACCAATGACAAATTTCACCTCCATCTTTTTTAATTCCTTCAGCTATCAACCTTTTCTTTAATTTATAAGTTTGATAATCAGGAAATTTACCAGATAAAATGTCTTCTGTTTTAATTCTTGTTCTTTTGAACCTTGTTTTAATACCTCTATGCCCTTGATTTGGATTATAACATCCAAACTTTTTAGCATATCTTATAAAAGTATTATGGTTCATATCTAAGGTTGCACAGGCTCTTGCCATAGTTAAACTAGACTCACAGATACTAATAAACTTTTCTTTATCTATAGTAATTTTATTCATTATATAAGTCTCCTTATATAATTTAGCTTATAAATTAAAGAAGTGTTTATCAAAGTCCCTTGCGTCTGCCAATTTCGCCATACCTCGTCACGAAAGGTTTTAATGTCTTTTCCTTGACAATTATTTTTTACCTTTTCTTAAGCTATTCCTACTTAGCTTAATATCAAGATGTAGGAGTAGAAATAATAAACTACTGGTGGACTTTCTTGGAATTGAACCAAGGACCCCCGCTTTATAAGAACGGTGCTCTAACCAACTGAGCTAAAAGTCCATAATGGAAATCCCAAAATGTACAAAACAGATTTCCTATATAAACTTGAAAGGAGGTACATTATGTAAAACATGACTGGTACATTTTAAATATAACCTTATAAGTTATACATTATATTATACAGTAATTTTTAAAATTTAGCTTATTATTCTTTAAAACTCATAGTCATAATAATATTCAGCAACTCCAAAACTTACATTTGTTGGATGATATACTTCTTGTTCTTTATTTGTTTCTTTTGCTTTGTGTATAGCATCCCAAATTTTAGAGTCAATAACATATATTTCACTTATATCAATATTTGGGGATATTTTAGTTACACAATTCCATTTATTGTATCTAGATTTTAATTCTTTAATTGGGTTATTAATATTACTAATTAATTCCCATTGATTATCCATATCACCTTTACCAATATGTTTATGGTCATATTCTCTAATAAATATATGTTTTTGATCTATTACTTTTACTACTTCGTAAGCATTTCTACCACTGTAAAGGTATTCTGTAACTCCTGTTCCTACCTTAATTTGATTACAATATTTTTTATTTTCTTCTATTCTATTGAACAAAGATCCATATAATTTTTTACTCATAATTTAATTACCTCTTTAATTATTTTACATTTATATTATACCAGAAGATAATTAATAAGTAAACCAAAATTAAGAACTTTTAAAAATATTTTTTTGATTTTTCTTTATTTTTAATTTGGTAATATACCATATAATAATTATATTATATAAATATCATAAGTAAAAGTAGAGGTTGGATCTTCATTATTATGATCTACATGTATATGTGTTATATCAACAAGACCTAGACAAATATAAGTACCCCTTCCAGACAATTTTAATAATATCTTAAATACTATTTCATCAGTTACTAGGAGACCATTTTCTATGTCAAATTTATAATTACTATTATTTTTTACTAAATAATCATAAATAGACTTCTTTGGCATTGCAACATCTTTAAGGTTTTCTAAACCTACTATTTCTACTGGTAATGCTTTTATATTTAATATAGACCTCATTTTTTACCAACCCTTAATTATATTTGAAAAAGTTTCTTTGGAATCTTTTCCTGCCTTCCATCTTTTCATCCTTTGTAATAATCATATTATTATTACATAAAGGACAGGTGTATTTTGCTCTAAGCTTTCCTACTTTGATTGTTTTTCTACATCTTGGGCATTTAAAATCAGTTGCCATTGATTACCTCCTTTTATTGTACAAATCTAAATATGAAAGGACCTCCAGTATTGCTTTTAAAATTAATTTAAAGTCTTCCTCTTCATCAAGTATGTCATCAATTACTTTTTCCATACCTTTTGGTAATGAGTCATCCTTACATTCATTTATACAGATATTAGTATAAAATTTTACAAATTCCTTAGTATATCCTAGTGTTTCATTATCTAGTCTAATACTTTCAATACAACCTAGAATGTCATTTATAAAAAACTGTAAACGCATAAGGCTATCATCAGCTAATTCTTTATAAAGGTCTTGACCCTGATCATATTTTAATTTGTATTTATTTTTCATACATATTATTATACAGTAAAAAAGACACCTTTCAGTGTCTTTAATTACTCTTGATATAAATTTTTAATTTATTTAATTAGAAAAATAACTTATCAAAGAAATGATCTAATATTGGACTAAGATTATTAAATCTTTCTATTGATTTCTTATATTCTTCTAATGCTTTTTGGCCCGTATATGTTTTACTATAAGTGCCAAATTCCTTGCTCCAAGTTTGTAAAGCTTTAAGTTTATTTTCTTCAGCTTCACGAACTTTAACTTCGGCTTCTTCTAGTACTTTTTCTGCTTGTTTATTTGCATCTTCTAGAATTTTTCTAGCTTTATCTTTTGCTATATCATAAAGTTTATTAGCTTCTGTGACTTTTACATCTGCATCATCAATTTCCTTTGCTAAGGCTTTCTTTCTTAGACTTAATTGAGTTTGCTTTTTGCTTTCTTCATTTGATTTTAAAGCATGTTGTTTTTCTGCTTCTAAACATTCTTTTTCTGTATTAAAATTTTTCTTAAGTATATCTGAATAATATTTCATTTTAAATTCTCCTTACATTTAGACTTACCCTTTTAGGGACTTACTATTTATGACTTAGAAATTTATACCAAGATAGTTTATAGTCGTTTCGGACTATTAATTTAGCATTATTTATTTTGTTATTTTAAGTTATATATACCTCTATAGCATTATTTTATCTATTTTAAAATACTTCTCTAGCCTTGTTCCTTTTCTTTCATTATAAGCTCTAATATTTAAATAACAAGGTGAAATGTCTTGTGGTTTATACCCTTTATCTAGCCCATAGCCACCTGTCTTTAAAAAACTTGGGGCATTAAAATAATATTTTACTTTTGTATCTAAATTACCATTTTTATTAAATACAAATACTTTTCTACTACCTTGAACGCTTGAATGGGTATGTGCTCTACAGTAAATATCAGCATTTGCGACAATACCATCCATATCCTCAACTGCACTCATAGCTGAACCTAGTTTTCTTCCTGAGCCATATGCTCCATGTTGACCCACTAAGTTTAATAAGTAAGGGTTACCATTGTTATCTTTCCCAAAAGAAATATTTAATGCTAGTAAATTGTTTCTATAAACATTTTGTAATCCTAGTTTTTCTGCTAACCATAAAGATAAATCTAAGCCTACTTCTCTCCATACTCTATTTTCATGATTACCTGGGGTTATTGCTAGTATCTTATCTTTAATAGGTAATAACAATTCTACTGCTAATTTTTGTGCATCACTTATACTTAATACTTCACTATAAATATCTGACTTACTATTCTTTAAAGCAGTATTTAAAATATCACCTAAACATATTGCATACATATTAGGAGTATCTTTTATATAATTAATTACTTTTTTTATACTTTCAATATCACATTCTGGAGCACCTATATGTAAATCACATAATACATATATCTTTATATCATTATATTTATCCCCTAGATTTATCTTAATTGGAGTAATTTCTTGCATCTATTCATCATCCTCTTTTTTATCTTTATCTTCAACTATTGTTGCTTCAATAATATCTTCTTCTACTTCTTTTGATTTATCAAGTAAAGCTTGAACAGCTCTCATTACCTTTTCTCTACTCTCTCTATTTAAAGCTGTATCTTCTGTATTTACATTAACCTGATTAATGTTTATAAGTGGTCTATCTTCTATACTATTAAGGGCTTTATTAGACCTATCTAAGGCATTTTGTGCTGTCTGTAAATAATTTAATAAATCGGAATTTGTAAATTCATCAGGGCTTTCTTTAAACCTCAATAACATCTCATCTGATACTTTATCTAATAGTTCATTATATTTTAATGCTCTTATTACATTTTTCTTAGTTTGGTACAAATTAAATAATTCTATTTTATCTTTTATCACAGTAGGATCTGTTTCAGCAACTAGTTCATCCTTTGCTTTTTGCATATCCTTTTCAAAAGGAATAATATTGGTTAAATCTTTTTCTTCCATATTACAATAAACCTTTATATGTATTCTCTAGAATCTCTTTAACCTTTTTATCTAAAGTTATTTTTAATATATCTCTTTTTTTAAGATATGCTTCTTGTACCATTTTACTAAAATCTTCACTAGGGATAAATTTAAAGTTAATACAATCATCTTCATCTAATGTTATAATAAGTTGACCTTCCATTGTATCTAGTTTTACTGGTTCCCCAGGGTAAAACTTAACCTGTTTCACTACTTCATTTGAATATATTAAACTCATATAATTTATTAATTGAGAAATACTTTTTTTAGATATACCACTTATAGAACTTAATTTTTCTTTAATACCCATTAATGACTCCTTTTCTGCTTAATCTAAATTCAACCTTACCAGGACCTTTTTTGCTTGCAAGAATATTTTCCACCTCTTCTAATTCAGTATCCAAATCTTCCTCATAGGATTTTAAGGACATTTCTAATCTTTCCTTTACTAATTTATTAAAAAGAATTTTTTTATCTTCTTTCTTACAAGCTTCCAAATCTTTTAAAATTTCATCAATCATATCAGTCCCTTCCAAATTTATACTTAGCTAATACATCTTTCAAATTATTATAAATTTTTGTTATAGTTTTAATTTCAGTTGAATTAAATCCTACTTTTTTAACAGAACTATTAAAATCTTGACCCTGTATATCTACATAATCATATAATTTAATAACACTCATAAGAGTATATAATTCTTCTACAGTTGGTACTTTTATATACTGGCCACCAAAATAATTACAAAAATTTAATAAATTCTTTTTATCCAATACGTAGGGTAATTCCCCTATTATGGAGAATTCAGGTACATCTGTTAATTTATATAACATAAACATTGACAAAGAATAAAGATCTTCCTGTTTTAATTTTTCTAAATCCATCACTCCTCCTCTCGTCTTGACCTGGCATCAAGGCATATAGCATCCTGGGCAACATCCTCGGGTAAACTATAATTATCAACTAATTCACCTATTTCTTTAGCAAGATTAAGTCTTACCTTCCTAGCTATAAAAGTAACATAGGCTAAATAAGAATCTGGTAAATTATAAACTACAGGAGCTAACCTTGCTTCTTCTTGCATTACATTTGTTAATACCTCCTCATAATTAGGTTTAGGTATTAATATAGTTTTTCCATTTTTATTTACTTCTGTACTAATGTAAAGTTTACTTCTACCAACCTTTGAAACGGTAAAGCTCCTATACAGAGTTAACATAACCGATAAATATAAATTATAGCATAACTCTGGGTTATTTCCATACCATCCTTGAGAAATCTCATAACTTACCATTTTATCTATATTTGATAAAGTATAACTTATATCTACTCTTAAAAATTGAACATTAGCATTATAAGCAGAGTTATAGGTGTTTTCTTTTAATACTCCATTATAATAAATATCATCTGCTTCTGTTGTAAAATTGAATTCAGACCTTGAAAAAGCTCTACTTTTAGCATATAAAGTTTTCTTCATATAGTTTAAACAGGATTTCAAAGGTCTTAATCTATGAGGATCACCCTCTGGTAGCTTAGTCTTTGGGTTTGTTATCCTTAAATAAACCAAAGTAGCAAAGTATTGAGAAAACCCTTTATAATAGAAGAAATTATTACCAAAGAGATTTCTTTTCTTTGCTAACATAAAAGCTATATCATATAAATATTTAAAAATTTTAGAAACATCCGCATCTGGTTTTGTAGCATTTTCATCTACATAGATGCATCTATCTACATAAGTTAATTTTCCCTTTTTAGCCATTATATTATTCCACTTACCCCATTTTCGTTCTTAATTAAAGTTATTTGTTCATCATAAGGAATAGCTAATTCATTATCATGATGTGTTATGATAAATATACTACTTACATCATTAAACCTGTTACTTACCATATCTATAACCCTTTGACAACCAAAATTATCTAGACCATCAAAAATTTCATCAAGACATAAAATATTAGAAGTGAAATTTAAAAATTGACTTAACATGTCTCTAATAGAAAATTGAACAATAAGGTCAACTTTTTGTTTTTCACCCCCACTTAAGCTTTCATATGATTTGTCACAATAACCTATAAAGATATTATTACCTTCTAACTTAAAATCTATTGAATCACTACCAAAAATATATTTACTATATTCTTTTGCTTTATTTGATATATACTCAATAACATTTGTTAATAAAAACCCTCTAAAGTCCCTGTTCGCTATTGTGCTCATTTTATTAACTATTTCTAAATGTGAATTTTTAATATCCCTTTCATTATTATTATACAGTATATTTTCATTTATTTGTGTTACTTGCTTCTCTAGTAAATCCATGTCATTTAATAACTTATTTTTTGTATTCTCATATTGTTCTAAATTAAGTTTATATGTTAAAATTTCATTATCAATTTTGGATATATTATCTTTTATTTTATCTTTTTGTAATTGTTTATTTGATTGACTTTGTGTAAGATTATTTATAACATTAACAATATCTTTTTGTTTATTTTCACCTTGTAGCCTTATTTGGTTTAATTTACTATTTTGCTCATTCGTTTTATTAATTAGATTTTCAGTTAAATTGTTTAAGGTAGATTCTCTTAATTCTAACTCTTGCTCCATTTCACTGGTATCTATCTTGTGTACATTTGGTAATTTTTGGCCGCAAGTTGGGCAAACATCCTTTATATTTTTAAGTCTTACTATTTCTTTATTTAATGAATTTATATTTGCTTTTTCTTCTGAAATGGAATCATTCATATTTTGCAAAATACCCTTATATTCGTTAAGTACTAAATTTTTTTCATCACTTTCATTTTTAACTAATTCTAAATGCTTATTTTTATTCTCATTAATAAGTGCATTTATTTGTTCGAGTTCCCTTGATAAAGATTCTTCTTGTAATAATAAATTTGTTTTAGTTGTTTCTTTTTCTTCTAAATTAAAGGTATTTGGATTTTGTAATGTTTCTAATTCTTTTTTATATTTGTGAATAGTACTTTGACTCATTTCTACTTTTGTTTTATCCCTTAATAAGGAATCATCTAAAGTTCTAATTTCATTGCTTAATTGAGTTTTTCTCTTACTTAATTTATCCTTTATATCCTGTATCATGAAATCGGATTTAGAAAGTTTCTCTAATACTTCTTTTCTCCCTGCTGGGGTGTTATTTGTAAATCTTTGTGGTAAACCTTGACCCAAAATAATAACAGAACCTAATAGCTGAGCATTTAAATCTGGTAAATAACTTTCTAATATTTCTTGCCCATCTCTAATGCCCTTACCTGATTTATTTTCACCATTTACATATATAAATAAATTTGTTTTATATTGTGAATCATCCTTTGTTCGTATTATTTTATAGTTATCTTTATCAATAGAAAATTCCAATTCAACTTTAGTTCCATCTTGAGTATACCTATTTACAACATCTTTTGTTCCTCTTGAGGTTTCTCCTGTTAAAGACCATAATACTGCTTCTAGTATTGCAGATTTACCTACCCCATTTGAATTTGAATTATCTTTACTACAATTATTTATACCTCTTACTAAAACAAAACCTTTATTATCAAGTTCTACTTCAGCATTGCCTACACTTAAAAACCCTTGTATTTTAACCTTCTTAAATATTATATTCATTTATTTAACCTCTATATTATTATACAGAAAAAGCCAACTTAAATTAAAGCTGGCTTAATTCTTCTTTTAGTACATCACTATTACCTATACTTTGTAAACAATAATTTTTAAATTGTGTAATATAATCAGTATCTAATAATTGTGTATTATTATCTAGTTCTTCCACCTGCTCAAATACAGTTAATAATCTATATGTTTTAAATAATTTATCACAAAGGGCCACTGCTTCTTCATTTTCATCTTCTTTTATCTTAATTGTTGCTATTGAATAATCCTTTGAAAATCTATTTATATTGTCTTTTACTTTTTGTAAACTGTCTAATTTATAAAAATATAATGCATAAGGGTTATCTATAAGTTCATACTCTAAAGTATCAGTATCCAGTACCATAACACTATGTTTATATCTTAAGCCATCCTCATTAAAGTTAAGTCCTGTTAAATTACCTAAATTTATTACTTTTTCGTTTATCTTTTCTTGATTATGTATATGTCCATTTATAAATAAAGAACCGTTTTTATTTATTTCACCTAAAGTAAAGCCTTGTTTTGAAATTACTGGGCCATATTGAATACCTGATATATCATTATGGCTTAATATTATTCTATTTTTTACTTCTTGGGTTGTAAAGTTATTTGTATAATTCTCTTTTTCAAGCTGTTCAATATAATAATCTAAAGGTTTTCTATTTGCTTCAAGTATATAAGGCAAATATATAATCTCATAGCCATATCCTGTTACCATTTTTGGTTTTATAATAACTTCCCCAATTTTACTTAACGCATTTAAAGAGTTATATTCAAGGTCATTACTTCCCATTTCATGGTTACCACATAGAAAAGTATGAGAAAGGTTAGTCCATTGTATTTCTTTTAACGCTGTTAATTCTTGACTATTTAAAGTAGCTTTATCAAAAAAATCCCCTAATTGAATTATTTGTTCGCAGCCTTTTTCCTGTGCAAGATTTTCTACCCAATTTATTGATTTAATCTGATTTTCAAGCCTATAAGAATATTTATCACCTTTTAATCTTAATATGGAGCTATTTTCACAAAAATGATTATCTGTATATATTAAAACTTTCATATACTATTCCTCATAAAATACCCTTAATAACAAATAATCTAATGCATAGTCCGCATTTAAAGTTGCATCCTTAATACCTGCATCTATTTTAGAACATAATTGCATTATATCTACCAGCCTAGCATCCATACCATTTGTTGCTTGTAATCTATCCTTTGTCTGTTTATACAAAGTATACAATAGGCTGATTACTGAATCATCTAGCCTATTTTTACTATCAAAAACCTTTATATCTTTATTTAGAATACCTTGAACAAAAGAAAACATATTTGTATGCCTATAATCAGAAAAACCATTTTCCAACATATAGTTCATAACTAAATTTGAATTAGCTTGACCTAGTGTTATAATTTTTTCTATTTCATTGCAACATAAACTATAATTACAATTACATTTATCAACCAATTGTTCTGCTTGTTCCTGCTGAATAGTTATCTTATTCTTTTGTAACACTGTCATAATATATGCTATTATAGTGGGTTTTGTTAAATGCTTAAAATCAACAATTAGGTCTTTATTGTTTTTATAAAAACCTGATTTACTATCCAGTTCGGTATAATATACAATTATATTTCTTTCAGGGCTATTTAATTCCTTCAAATATTCAGGATTTTTTAAAACTAAAGGATCATTTAAAATTATATATAAAAAATCACTTTTTATATTTGTTTTAATTTCATATAGAACTTCATCTGCTTTATCATAGTATTTTGGATATTTATTTAAAGTAGTAGACATTTGATTGATGAATTGCCTTGCTAAAACAGGCTCTTCTACTTTAAAAACTAATAAGTTAGGTATATTACTTTTTAAAATACTATCTTTTAATTCCTTAATTTCCATTTAAAATTCTCCATAAATCTATAATAAAATCATTTATAATATATTCTTTATTATAATTAAAAGTAGAATTATACTGTTTCAGATACTTATTACAAATATAAAATATACCATAACATTTATCTTTTGTTAATTTATTTTTTACAATACAATCAGCAATATATGTTTCTACTCCTTTAATAAAATCAACAAATTGATATCCGGAACCATTTATTCTTAAGGATATATTTAAAGCATTCCCTACTGTTGCTCTTGTCATATTATCTATAACATATTTACTAAATTCTTCTAATGTCATTAATTATTCTCCTTTATTAAAAGTTCCATAGTTAAAACATCTAAAAGATTATCTGCATTATCATTGGTACATATTACCCTATACTTTAAGGCCCTTTCTACAAAGAACATTAAATCTTGTTTTAAGGTCAAAACATAATCAACTATCTCTTTTCTTAAATAGGTAAAAAACCTTCCACCTGTTTTTTGTACTTCTGCACATTTAATAAAAAACCCAAGTATATCATCTAATAATTTTAAAGAACTAGAATTAAAGGCTTTAAATTGCTTTATAAGCCTTAAAGCTTCTTCTGTATTATTATTTATCAGGGCATCTAGATAACTTGTCAAGTTGACCTGATTTAGGGCTCCTAACACTTGTTCTACATTAGTTAAGGTAAGATCATTTGAATAAGATAGACATTTATCTAGTAAAGAAATAGCTTCTCTCATATAACCTTTTGAATTTATAGCTATAAGTTTAATTGCTTCTGGCTCATAATTACAAACTACTTCTTCATTGAGGATAAATTCTATTCTATTATAAATATCTTCATCTTTAATACGTTTAAAATCAAATCTTTGTACTCTTGTTAAAATAGTTTCAGGTATTTTCTGTGGATCAGTTGTACAGAATATAAAAATACAATGTAAAGGTGGTTCTTCTATAAGTTTTAAAGCAGATCCCCATGCTGCAGAGGTTAATGCTTGTGCTTCATCAATAATATAAACCTTATATTCAGCATCAAGACTAGCTTGCTGTGAATCACTAATAAGGCTTCTTATTGTATCTATACCATTATTTGTGGCAGCATCAATTTCAATAGGTTCACCTTGACCATCATTTACTTCCTTTGCCATAATTCTAGCTAAGGTTGTCTTCCCACATCCACTAGGGCCACAAAATAAATAGGTATTCTTAAAAGTTTTTGTAGCTATTTGTTTACTTAAAATACTTACAATAGTATTTTGTCCAATAACTTCTGAAAAAGATTTAGGCCTATATTTTAAATTTAATGTTTCCATATTTCTCCTTTACATTACTTTTACGCTTTTCTTAGGTATCCAACCTGACCAATGAGTATTACCTTCACCTATTACATCTATATAATACATTTTTTCTGTTTCCTTAATAATATACCCTTTCATTACCATATTAGGGGGTGGAACCCCCCTATTAAATTTATCATGGAAATCAAACCCAACAAAAGGCTTTACTATATATCTCTCAAAAATAAAAGTATGCTCCATAGTTAAAGGGTTTTGTTTAGGTATATCATTTGCAGAGGTCCTTACCCATATTATTTCCTTGAAATCTAAAGGCATCTCTTCAGTTACTTTACCATCTATTGAATGAGGTATAACTTTTAAAGATTCAAGCTGTGATTTTAAGATACTATTCACCAGCAGTACCTACTTCATCTATTGTTGTTGCCATTAAATCTGCAATATGCAATAATACAGCTAATTTAGATTTCTCAAAAGCAGTGAATACATTTTTTATTGAAATAGTATCCTCTGAAGGATCAGTCCCACCCATATGATGTAAAATAGCCAAACCTTCTTCATAACTAAGTTTAAAGAAAGTACTAAGCATATAATAGCTATTCATTGAATGACTTCCAAAGATAAGTCTATTTTCTACTGGCTTTACTGAATAATAAGGTACCTGGACCCAGTTTCCTTTTTCATCTTTAGTATTTCTCATCTGTAAATCATAAAAATTCACCTTTGATATATCATGTAACAAAGATACCAATGTTATTGTTTCCTCAGTATAAGGACATTTTTCCATATCTGGAAATTCTATTTTTATCAGCTGTTTCAATCTATTGTATACATTCAATGAGTGTTTTACTAAGCCCCCCTTACAACTCATATGAAATTTTGTACTTGCAGGGGCAATTTTTAAATCTTTATGGGCTAACCAATTTAGAAGGTTTTCAACACCCTCTCTCTTTATATTATCCCTGATAAGAGTTATAAAAGTATTATAATTCTCCTCAATTTCTTTTTCTTCTAACATGGCTATCTCCTCCTCCTTTAATCTAGTTTATTCGACAATATAAGTCTTTTATATTGGCATCTATTTTTAAAATCACATCTAAGTTTGCCATCTTGAGCATACAAACTTCTCATACTATTTGTTAATTCTTTAAAACCTTCCTCACAATGGTATTTTACAGTAGGGTATGTTACTTTAAATAGTATACAAATATCTGTAATAGGTATTCCCTGGTTATAAAGTTTTTGCATTGTTTTAATTTCCTTTTCATTAAGCTTTCTACGCCTGTCAAATTGTGTACCTGCAATTTTAAATTCCTTATCCAATACGCTATCCTTCATATTTAGTAATTTTGACCTTTTCATTTTATATCTCCTTAATTTATTTTTAGGGTAATACTTAAAAAATTAAATATTAACCTTCTATAATATTATACACTAAATAAAAATAGAAGTCAACCAAAATTAACCTCTATTTTTAAATTTTTATTATAAATCTTTCTTAATTTTATTTGTAAGTATTTCAAATAATTCTTCATTTATTATATAATAATTTTCTCCTCCAGGTCCAAAATTAAAAACCAATGCACTATAGGGTTTCCCCATAAACACTGCTTCTCTAGTATTCTTTTCAAACCACTCTTTCTTTATAGAAATAGAATTAGAAGGGGTAGTTTTCGTTTTACATTCTAGAAGAAAGTTATCCAATAAAATATCCCCCTTTCCACCAAAATCAGTAGCACCACTATTAGAAGTACATTTCCCTCCTAGGGTTTTGGCAACCTCTTTCTCTTGTTTACTAGAATACCATCTTGTTGGTTTAGGTTTATCTGTTTCTTTAACTCTTTCTTTTACTCCAAATGCCATTATTGATTATTCTCACTAACTAAATTTTCTTGTTCATCTATTTCTCTATTTGCCCTTTCATCCAATAGTGAACCATAACTTGTATCACTAGCACTTATATACCTATTTAACATTGCAAGATATTTGGTTTGAAAATCTATGTTATTTTTTATATAATCAACTAGGTCAGATTTCTTACCTTTAAGCTCATTACCCTCCTTATCTAAATAAACTTCACCGGTTTCTAAGTTTACTAATTCATAAGTAACATTATTTACTCTATGGATAAAATCAAACCCTATAGCTATTTCTAGTAAGTCATTCATCCAATCTAGACCAGTTGCATATCTATAGGTTATAAAACCTCCACCTCTATTACATGGAGCAGTTTTATTTTTCATTACTTTAAATTGTAATCTAAAGCCATCAGCACCTTCACCATTATTTGCACCACATGCTTCCATATTATCGCCTAGTGTAAATTTTCTTGTTCCAAACCTGATTGATACGGATGAATAGAAACCAGGAGCTCCACCACAAGGTTCCTTCCATTTTTGGATACCAGTGAATGTCTTACCATCATCCCTAACTTGATTTATTAAAATTAAAATATTATTTGCCCTTGAAACAAGGTCTTGCATCTCTGCTAAGAATGGGTATAGTTTCTTTGCCATTGTTCCGCGTAAACCAGCATCTTTAGTTAAGTCATTTTCTAAGACTGCTTGTGGAATCATAGCAGGTAATGAGTCCAATATTATCATACCAATATCTTCATTCTTTTGTAACTCTATAATAGAATCACAGATTTGTTCACCTGATAAACCTCTTGGATCAAAATAATAAAGTTTTTCAAGGTCAACTCCATTCATTTGTGCTTGGAACTTCAAATCTAAGGTATGTTCTACATCTACATATACACATACTCTATCTGGATAAGCTCTTTGGTATGCAGCTAACTCACAACAAGCAGCAGTAGTTTTACCTGAATGAGGTAAACCAGAATATACACAAATTCTTCCAAGTGGTAATCCGCCGCCTAATATATAGTCCATACCTAATGCATTTGTTGCTAATCTTTCATAATGTGGTTTTATATCACTTTTTATAATTAACTTATCGTCTTTAAATTCTTTACATAATCTTTTTACTGTATCTAATACACCCATAAATTTACTCCTCTTGACCAATATTTGTATTTGATGATAGTTTTGCATCTGCAGCTCTAGAGATTAAAATACTCTTAAGTGTATCTACAAACCTATAATAACTATCTAATTTTGTTTTTAGGGTAGAATATACTTCATTATATAATACTTGAGACAGGGTCTCATAATTACTTTCTAATAATGCAATATTCTCCTTGACTTTTATAGCCCCTTCTGCTTCATTAAACTTTCTAGCTGTAATTTCATCCTTCAATGTTTCTGCACAAGCTAATTTGAGGGCTGATTTTTCTTTTACCTCGCAGAATGAACAAGCGTTTACAGACAAATTAAATAGAAGTTGTCTAATATCTTCATTTGAATAATTAGTGCTTTGTTTTGACTTTTCTATTAAGTCCTCCATAGGCTTGATGTAAGGTTTTACAATCTTATCTGCAATTTCTACTAACTCTGTATAAGCTATCTGCACCTTATTTAAGGCTTCATTTAAATCTCTTGCCATTTTACCTCCTATTTAATTATACAATAATTTATTTATCAAATTCCTCTAATTTCTTTTCTGCCACTGCTCTTACTACAGAATAGTTACTATCCAAGAAAACAAGTTTTGCTTTACTTTCAACCTCATAAACTTTATATAAAGGGTCACCTATCATTTTACAACTAATAGATTTAAAGCCTTCTTTTTCCAGCCTTAAAACTTCTTCTATAGGGACATAGCAAACCTGCCTTTTACTTATAAACCATATAATAACACCAGCATTTACACCTTTAATATGTTGTTTTTTAGACAACTTATCCTTTTGGGTTAATTTTTTTATATTAAAGGTACCTTGCTCTGTTGATTTACATTCAAGGTAATATTCAAAAGGATAATCATAGGCTATAAAATCACTTACATTTGATATATGTGCATAACCCATTGTAGTATCATATATCCTATCTATAGTCCCATTAGGAAAAGTATTCACCCAATCATCCTTAAATTTTCTTTCAAATTGTTTACCATAATTGTTAGGCATTAAGCTAGTCCTCCAATTGAATTTCAGGAATAATTTGTTTTACATTACTATTTAACACTAATGCAGGTTTATCTCCATAACTTATATCTATAATTGGATTTATAACAGCTTTTAATTGTTTTACTAAATCTGCAAATCTAATTACTGCCTCATGAGGTACTACATTACCTGAAGATTTATAATCTACTATTTCTTTATTTTTATTTTTTATAGAAATTAACTCAAGACAATCTTCTTTAAATACAAGTTTACTATAATTCAAAACTGTAATATCAAATTTTTTATCAAATACCATAAGTCTTGCTAAGGCTCTATCTAGAGATTTTTTATCAATTTCTATATGGGTATTTAAAGGGTTTTCTGCTAATGCCCTGAGTCTTATACTTGGGAATTTATCTACTACATCACTATCCTGAGTTACTAAAATTAATTCTGATTTATAAGAACTCAATCTTACTTTATTACTTGTAGTTTCGCGGGAATTAAAGGATATAGCTTGTTCTAATTCCAATTCTACTTTTTCATCCTCTTCAAATACTTTTAATAAAGTTGCTTGTTGGTTTGTTAATAATACTCTAAATCCAGTTGCAGAAGGGAATTTAAAATCATTTACATAAATATTTTCTGTGAAAGTAATAGCTCCTAAGTTATCCATGTAAATAAATCTTTGAATATCCCTAGAAAACATGGCATCTATCAAACCTTTTGTATTAACATTAGCTACTGAGGCAAGATCTCCTCCATTCATTTCTATTTTACTTGAGGTAGCATTAAAACTTATAGTATCTAAAAGTTTTGTATTACCTAATTCTTTTATAATAGGGAAAGTATAGGAACTTTTATCTGTTGTTAGAATTAAACAATTAAGTTTTTCTTGCATATCAATTTCATCTACATCCAACTTAGAAATAAGGGGGATGAAAGTCTCTGCAGAAATAGTTACATGTAAATCTTCCTTTTCCTCTGAGGTATATTCAATATACGTTTTTAAAAAATAGTTAAAATTAGAAACTTTAAATACAACTCTATCCTCTAAAGTCTCTAATTCAATCCAGCTACTTTTTGGATTTAAAGCTGATTTTTCAATTGCTATACTGAGTTTACTTGATAACTTTTTTAAATCTTTAATATTTACTTTCATTAAATATCCCCCTCAATTAAATCAAATTGTTCATATGCCATTTTCTTTATTGTTTCTTGAGAAAGCATTTCATACTCCTTATAAAGTTTATTCAATGCTTCTTCCTCACTAATAGGCTCAATATTCTTTTTAGGATTACCTTTTATATATTCAATAAAACTATTCCTTATTGTTCCAGCTACTTCATCTGAATACCAATGTTTTACAGTATAAGTATCAACCTTCATTGGGATTGAACATTCTGGTTTTGCAGCATCAATCATATCTTGTGCTAACCTCTGTGCACATTCTTCTGCATAATACAAAGGTACTTCACCTAATAACTCATCATGAACAGGTACAAGTATTCTAAAACCCATTTCCTGCATTCTTTTATCATTGAAGATTTTTAACATTGCTTTTTTAGTTAATGTAGCAGCTGAGTTATGGACTACTAACCCATCTGCTATATAATAACCTCTATCTGTATCACATATATCATACATATCTATATACTCATTTGTTATTTCTACTGATTTTACACTATTATAGGGGCCAATAGATTCTATAAAATTAGTATCAGCTGTTACTTTATCCTTAGGTTTTAAATCTTTACATTCTTTAAATTTACCCTCTACTTTAAACTTATGAATAGGACTACATATAAATTTTTGATTATTAGTAAAAGTTATAATACATTTTTGTTTTTTACCAGAATATACTACATCCCCATTTGTATACTCATTACCATCCCATAAATAAATATGTTGGTCTACTAATTCCTTAATAGGTACTATTCCTTTATCTTTAACAATAAGTTTTGTATTACCTTCAATACACCCTTGGATGACAGCATTAGTACACTGAGTAGTTGCCTTTGAAATAAAACCACCATTATCCTTTACAATAACACCAGCTTCTTGAGCTTTCTGTTTAAACTCATTCTTCTTATCAAAACTAATATACCCTTGGGACATTACTGCTTTATATAAATCATTCCAATGTTTTGTACCCTCAATATCCTCTACTTCTATATAAGGAGGTATATTCTCTAATAAACAGTCAGGTTCTGTTAATTCCCTTTTATTTACTTTAAATTCAAGAGGTGGTAAACTTATATCAGGTAAATGTCTTCTTCTACCCATATAATCTTCTACATAACCTAGTTTTCTTGCCTTATCTTCATTTGCATTAATAAAATCTTTTACTTTTGGGAATAACTTAAAAAATTCTTCTAGGATATTTTTACATTCTTCTATTGGCACCCCAATATTAGAAGCCATTAATTTAGCACCCATTCCATACATAATCAGTTTACCCTATTATTTCTAATAAGCCAGACTATCTCTTATTTATAAATTGATTTAACCTTTTTATAAACCGATGCACTTCAATTAAATTATTTCAAATTTAATTTACTCTACTCACTTCTTTATATAAGTATTTCTCTTATAATATGTTTTCGATAGTCGTTACACTTTGTTTATATATCTCCAATTATAACCATAAGCTATACTTGTTTTATTATTTAACTTACAAACTTTACTTATTCTACTTTGAGAAGAGGTATTTAAACATATCTGTTCTTCTTTTAAATAATTGGATGCAGCTTTTAAAGAATAAAATTCTTTTATAAGAATATCTGTACCTACCTTATACATCCCAACAGCTTTACTATTTTTCATAGATATTCTATGTTTAGTATCCTCTGTATGATGTTTACCATAAAAAGAATTTCTTTCACCTATTCTTGCAGCAGCTAAATCACTAAGTTTTTTATTCTTAGGATTAGATAATTTTTTACTTAGTTCGCTTTTTCTTTTCTTAACAATTTGTTTTCCTTTAATAGGGGAAGGTCTACCTGTTAAAGTAATAGATATTTTCCTATTTACTTCAGATGAATGAGATCTACTCATCAACCATTTATAAGTTTTAACATAAGATTTTTGAATTTCTTCTAAATCAATAGACTCTATTCTAAAATCTTTAAATGTACACCCTTTTATAAGAAATTTTATTGCTAAAAGGTTTTTATTACTTAGTTCTTTAATTTTTGTACATTTGGCTAAGTAATAATGAGCTAATATGTGATCCTTATATAAAAGATTTACTAAATTATTAATACTATTATCTATTTTTTTATTTATATATAAATAATAAGATTTAGGGATTATATGATGTCTTTGCATCTTATTTTTTATAAAACCCTTCTTTAAATTAGCCTCTATTAAATCACAATACTTATCCAAGTAATTGTTGTCCTCAAACAATCCTGTTTGTAACAATTTTTCTTTTAATACCATATTACTACCCACTCTCTTATATAAACATATAATAAATTTAGCAGTAAATTTTAGGTATTATGTATGTTAAATAGTTTTATATAAACCTTAGCACGGTATTATCAGCTATCCTTTATAAAGGACCTTAGATTCTCTTATGAAGCTTATTCTTGTATTTCACTTCTACCGTTAGCCATATCTCTATGACACCAGCTATTTACTGTTCACATCGTTTTAATTGAGCATTACTTTTAGTTTACCCAATACAAGACATTTTCCAATATGTCTTATCTTTTTACCTTCTGGGTTATATGAGCCATCCTCAAAATGCTCCATACAATCCCAATAATTTTTCTTAAAAATCTTTGACACAATTGTTGCATACAGATCTTTCTTATTTGCATAAGTATCTATTAAGCCTTGGTCTTGTGATAAATGTGTCATTAATTTTGGCTCCTGCTGACTATAATCCCCACCGTTAAGAACATAACGTGTACGAATTTTTATAAAGTCTTTATGCAGAATATCACCCTCTTTTTGTAAAGAATTAAGATTATTGTTTTCTTTTTGATTAACCTGTTCTAAGGTTTCCATTCATTACCTCCCTTATATTTATATTATACAAAATTTATATAAAATTGTAAACAATTTTTAACTAGCTTTTACAATTATTTTTAAATGCATATTATCTACTTCTTCTATACTGGTAATAACTACTACTTCTTTCTTATTTTCACCATAACTATAAATTTTATCCCCTATTTGTAATTTCCTTGCAAACTTATAACCTTCTACTGTTTCAACTTCTTCACATTCTTTTATAATAAAACTACTACCTTCTATTTCTCTATCATTAAATTCAGTTGATGCTGAAAACATCATTCTCATTACTTTTTCTCTTGATGGCATTTGCTGAAGGTTAGGGTCCGAACAGTTGTGTACACATATCTCTGAGGCTATAAAATTATGATAATCTTCTACTTCTAAATCATAGACTTGTCTATAACCTATATCTTCCTTACTTATAAAAGTATGGTTATAAGTTAAATCATATTGTTTAACTAATTTATTATATTCTCTAGATCCAATATGAAGCTTATTTCTTATTAGTCTACAATTACCTTTAAATTCATAGAAAATTTTAGAAAAATTCTCTTCATCCAGTAATTCATATCTTTGTTTAATTTTTAACCAATTAATATTATATAAATTACAAAGATCTATACATTCACCATACTCATAAATAGTCTTAGTAGGACTACCTCCTACTCTTTCTAATTCTTTAACTACCCCCTCTTCAGGGATACCTTTCAACCTTTCTAATTTCTTTTCATGTGATATTTTATTGGATTTTACTCGACCCTTAGCGGCTTGCTCTTTAGTCCAGGTATGGTGATTTTTTAAAATAGTATCCCCTACATGTTCAAGGAAATGTTCTTTTGAAGTTAAACATCTTAAATTACTTAAAGAATTATTAGAAAGGTTCCTATCTATATGATGAATATGGTAATTGCTAGGTTTATTATAAATTAAAGATTTTATAAAATCAGTTTCTAAACCATGTTGACCATAAGAAGCACTTATCCTAGGTCTTTGGTAATTAGTACGATGTACATGTAAAACAGGCTCATTTAACTGTAAGGAATCAGCAGGAACAAATCCTCTGGATTTAGTAAAAATCAAATGTTCAGGAGTACAAGTTAACTCTACTACTTTTCTATTCCCTTGAGATAAAAATTTAAATTTTTTACAAAATTTTTTACCATTGTTAAAACAGTTAACAACTTTTGAGATTCTCAATTGACCTTGGTCATTATAGCAATAAACTAAATCACCTACTTTAACTTCCTCAATAGGTTTTCTTCCACCAAGGCATTCAATCATACTTCCCTGTGCAATACAGCTAAAACGACCTGTAACAACATTCCTATCTTCTCGACCCATCTGATTAAAATGAGCATGTATTTTGCCATCTTTAACTGATGCTAGTGCTGGTATTGCTTCTGTAAATGCTGTAATCATTTTATTATAATGCCTATATTCTAATAAAGTTTTTGTAAAAGGTAAATTTAAAGCTAATAAAGTTTTTTCATCTGTACCCATTTTCCCTTCTTTACCATCGATAGATTTTTGTATAGGAGCGCCTAGAATATTATATAAAATAATTTCTAATTGTTGAACACTGTTATAATTAAGGGGTGTTTCTAATTCCCCTGTGGATTGATATTTTTGTATTGCTGATGAATAAGGTATTAAAATAATATCCAGTTCTTGTAAAGCTTGTTCTTGCTTCCTATGGTAGTAATCATTAAGTTTTGTTACAAACCCTTTATCAAGAGTAATACCATCATCTTCCATATGCGCTACTACTAAAGTGACAGGTGTTTCTATATTATGGAAAACATTAAATATTCTTTCCATTTCTTCACCTTTAAACTCATTCCTTTGTTTTAAATAAAGTTTATAGGTATCATAGGCATCAATAGCAGAATATAATGCAAATACCTCTGGGTCTATCCATTGATAAGGTATCTCAAATAACTTTTCAATACTATAAGAACCAATTGTAGGATCTATATATTTATCAAACTGAGGTTTAAGGCCTGCCCTTTCATTCTCATTTAACAGCTGTGAAGCCAACATAGTATCCCACCAAATAGGTAAGTAATACCCTAATGTATTATTAATTACTCTTAAATCAAATTTACCATTGTGGTATACAATTTTAATATTTTTTTCTTTTACTTGTTTTAATATTCTACTTGCATCCCCCTCAGAAATTTGATTACTTAATAATTCATCTGTTCCAGGTTTACAATGGTTTATTGGTACATACACAGGCCTTGTATTAGGTATATATAAGCATAAACCCATTATCTTACAAGTTATAGGATCAAGACTATTATTTGTTTCTGTATCTAAAGCCAATATATCAACCTTAATAGCTTTATTTATATATTCTTGAAAATCCTCTTTATTATAGATAACCCTTACAAAACCTTTATATCTACCTAATACTCTATTTACTTCTGTTTTAATTAAAGCAAGTTTTTCATTTAAGGGTAAATTTGCATAAGAACCACTATTTTTTGCAATATTTACTGTCTTATTAACTTTTCCTAATGCTGCCCTTACTTCTTCCATAGTTGTAGGGTTAGGTATTTCAAAGTCATCCAGTAATGCTACTTTTCTATAAGCTGCCATTATTATCTCCTTAAAAAAATTGAGGCCTTAGAAGACTTTAACTTCTAAGGCTTCTTTATTATATTATACTCTTGTTACTTTGGTTGGGGCTGAAAATGGGTCAAAATAATCTTCCATTTCAGTTTTAGGTTGTTGAGGTTGTTGTGAGTAATTCTGTTGTGGCTGTTGCATTGGGGTACTATAAGGGGAGTATGTTGATTGAGGTTGTTGTGGCTGAGGTTGTTGATAGCCATAAGAATAAGTTGTAACAACTGTTGGTGTAACTGGAGGGGTTTGAACAATTGTTGGTGTTATAGGTTGTTGTGGGGCTGGTTGAAAACTTTCCTGTTGATCACCCTGTTTATCTTTAAAGTACTCTTCCTTAGAAACAAACTTCTTCTTTTCAGGAAATTGACCTGTAGTCAAAAATTGGGTGATATCTTCATTTTTTCTTGTCATTGACATCATTTTAGCATAGGGTTTATCTACTAAACCTTTATAATTATCTGCACTATCATATTGCATAGGATTTAAAGGTGTTACTTCATAAGAAGGAAAATCATTGCCTTTTCTTGTAATTCTTACTACTGCTGAATACAAAGGCTTCCAATCTCTTTCTACCACCATTAAACTTGGAAGAATTTTATCAGTTCTTTCCCAAATTTCTTCTTCCTTAGTATCATAGTTCCATAGATGAACATAAACCTTATTTTGTTGTAGAAGCCCTGCAGCACATAAAGGGCAATCCTTTAAAGTACATTTAATCTTTTTTATTTTATCTCCTACTTTAACTGTATGGATAAGCTGAGATTCTATAGTTGCAGTAGAACTATGCAAAAGTCTTACTACTGCTGTATCTCCATCCTTTTTTAAATTAAAATAACTAGGTCTAGTGAACTGTGTATTTTCCATTAAAATTATTTTCTCCTTTGTGGTAACCTTGTGTACCACCTATATCATATATTTTATACAAAGATTTATTTATAATAGCTCCTTATATAGAGTATTAAATTCTTCCTTGGATAAATCATTTACATCTTTGCCCTCTGGTATTTTTAATATAGAAACCATCTTAGTATCTTTTAAAGCCTCATACAATTTCTTTGTTCCTTTATACCCGGCATTATCACCATCTAAAGCCAGTATTATCCTTCTTTGAGGCAATTCCTTAATTTCCTCTATTTGATACTCTGAACCTGTACCTAATAGGGCTATAGCTTGATAACCATAAGACCAACAAGTTAAAGCATTGATTATAGATTCACATACTATAACCTCATCCTCTGTTAAATAATCTAGCCCATATATAGGTTTTGGGTTTATGTTAGGCATTTCAAATCTTTTATACCTTGTATGTCTTTTAACTAGAAATATAAGTTTACCTTTTTGAAAAACGGGGAAAGTTAAACAATCAGTTCCAGGGTCATATCCAACTTGAAATTTTTTAATTACTTCATCTGTTAGTTTTCTTTTAAACATATAAGGATGTATATATTCAAATTTACTTAGGTCAATATCCATATTAGTAACATTTATTTCAGATTTAGACTTACCTAATAATTCATTTCCATCTAAAGTTAAAATATCCCTTTCTCTTGGCTTTAAGCTATAAACAGAATTTGAAAGTATCCAATTTTCAGCCTCTTCTTTACCCACATTTAAACAATCTGAGACAAATTTTACAAACCCTGCCTTGTATCCACATGCAAAACAATTTACGAAACCTGCAGGTATATTACCTTTGTCCTCTAATAATATATCGCAGGAAGGTTTTAACTCCTGACCATTTTTATGTATAGGGCAAGGTATTTGTAAATTTTCACCTCTCTTAACCATTGTACTTAATTTTGGTATATGTCTAAAAAGAAGTTCTGTCTTAAGGCTTTTAACTAGATCATATATTGGTGTATCTATAACTTTATCTTTAACAACTAACATAATTACCTTTAAAATACATTATTTGATTTATCTTTATCATTATACTGATTTTCTACTGCTTCTACTTCTGAACCACCTTTAGCATCCCCTTCTGTTGGGATATAATTTAATATACCTTTGTTGATATTCCATATATAGGTAAGTTTATCTCCAGTCTTAGCATTTCTTGCTTTACCTACAGTAAAAATAACATTGTCATTTTTTCTTTCTATAAATAGAATTGTAGTAGCATCACAACCTATTCTATCATTTTGTGAAATATTTCTAGTAGAAGGGCCTTCTTCATTTTCTTGTCTATTTAATTGGGAGGCCATAAGAAAAGGAATCTTTTTAAGCCTTTGTAAAGTTCTTAAATCTTTTGAAATATTCCCAGCCTGTTCAATAGGGTTTTTTGCTTTTCTTTCATCATCCATTAAACTTAGCTGGTCAATACACATAAATTGTATATCATATTTTTCAATAAAAGCTCTTATCTTACTTACTGTTGCCATCCCCCCAAAATTATCAGGTGTAGAACAAAATATATGCCCAGGTACTACTTTATTTAATGATTCTATATAATCCTCATATTGTTCATACACCTGTTCATTCCCATGGGTTAAAGACCCATTTGGTAAATTACCTTGAAAAGTATCCAATCTGTAACCAACTAAGTCTGGTTCCATTTCACCTGAATAATAACCAACTCTTAAACCTTGTTTAGCTGCTTGCAAAGCAAAGAATATTAACCACCAAGATTTACCAAAGCCAGTTCTTGCCGCAATTACAGCTGACTCATTCTTTAAGTCCCAACCACCTAAAATATCATCTAGCTCTTTAATACCTGTAGTAATAAAAGCTTGATTTGGATTTTTAACTTTTTCTTTATATTCTTCTAATCTTAAACTAGCATCTGAAATTAGGTCTATACATTTACCTGTTTTTTGCTTTAGGTATTTCTGGGATAACTCAGCCATTAAATCTACAGCTTTATCAGATTTTTCTTCTTTCAGTAAATTACCTATACTATTAAAATCTTTAATAAGATCTCTATATAGCTTAGCTTCTTTTAATTTACTAAATAAATAATCTTCTGGGTCTGTAATATTTACCCAATCAAAATTATCATTAAATTTTGCTTGAAAAGTTTCTTTACTAGGTAACTGTGAATATTTATCATAATAATCTTTTATAAAATTAAAATGTTCCTTATAAGTAGTAAAATAATTACTATCTATCCCATTTAAAACAATAGATTGTAAACTATTTGTTTGAAAAAGATAGTTTATAACTTGTAATTCTATTACTGAATCATATACATTTTTTGCCATCTATATTATACTCCCCAAGACCTTTTGTCCCCACCTTTAAATTCTACCTTTATAGAACCACCTATAATTCTACTAGCAAGTCTGGTACCTAATTTTTTTTCTATAGTCTCCAACCCATAGTTTGTAGTAAATATATTTGCTTTCCCTAAAGATACTCTTTGGCTTATAACATACAATAAATAGGAATGCTCAAATTCTGTAAAATCTTTAAAACATAGTTCATCCCATACTACTAAGTCAGCTTTTAATATATTATCATCTATATATCTAAAACAATCATTTGGCTTTGTTACATTAGAAACATAGGATCTAAGTAAAGCTGGTACTGATATAAACAACCCCCTACATACTAAATCTGTAGATGCCCAAATTGAATCAAACCAACTTAACATTAATTTTGCTGCCCAAGTAGTTTTACCATTACCAGTATTTTCACTATATATTAACATATTTTTACCTGAGTCAACAAAAGATTTTATATCTTGTTGGATATTTTTTAGATATTTATAAGGCTCCTTATCAGTACCTTCCTTATCTAGCTTTAATTTAATAGGATACTTTAATTTTCCTTCCATAAGAGCAAGATGTGTTAATACATCCATTTTATAATGCCTTATACAGAAACCATTGCATTTACTTTTATCACACACTTCTTTATACCAACAAGAAGCTTTTTCAGATTCATCATAACTATATTCTTCCATCCTTTAAAAAGCCTCCTCTGACATATTAGATTTATCTACCTGTATATCATGGTAATCATTAAAATTTCTTGAGCCTTCCTTAGCCCCAGGGTTTTCTTCCTCATATTTATTTATAGCCCAGGTCAGTTCTCTTAACCCACCTTTAATAGCAATCTTTAAAATAGCTATTAATTTTTCTTGTGAGCCTTTTGCATAAGCAGTTAATTCCTCTTCTGCAATTCTTATAGCAGCAGGTGAAAGAAAGCCTCTTGGGTTAGCGTAAACTGAATCAATCCAATCCATATAATATTGTTTTACTACTAGGTCTTCTTCTTTTATAGTTCTCTTTAAAGATTCTATATAAACCTGTCTCTTTGTCTTAGGCTCTACTCTATGTTTTTTTACAAATTTAGAAGCTGTAGAAGATTGTATCACTTTTGTTGGGTCCTCTGAAGAAATAATCTTTTCAAATACAGGTTTATTAAATATATAATAATTTTTAGTAGAACTATTTTGTAAAGGTTTTACAGATATAACCCCACATTCGCTAAGGGCTAATTCAACCTCTTTTTGTTTACCATCATCAATAGCAGTCCTCTCATAAATCTCCCCTCTAGACAATGATATAGTATCCCCTTTTAATTTACTATTCCTTTCTTGAAACCTAGTCTCATTCTCTAAGCAAGACAAGAATACAGCAGAATTAACCCCAAATACTCTTGCAACTTTTAAATTATAACTATAACTCTCTAATATATCCATTTCTATAATGTTGCTCCTACTTCTTTTTTCTTAGCTTTTGTAATTCTAAACTTTCTTACTTTAGCCAATCTTGGGTATTTATTTATAATATCTATATAGCTTCCAGGAAGATATTCCATCAGAATATTTCTAATAATTAAATAATCTTCCTTAATTTCTTTCAAGGTATTAGGGTCTTTTTCTTCCTCTTTTGTAAAATTCATATAAGCACTAAGGTTAGAGGTAGATATTTTTTTATCTGAATATAACATAGCTTGTAACAGCCTTGCACCAAATTTAGTACCTTTAAGACTCTTGTTAATATCCATAAGTATTGGAGTTAGTTCCCCAATATCTGAGTTATTATCCTTCATAAACTTTTCTGCTAAACCAGCATTATCCTCTGAGTCCATAAGTTCATTTAAAGAAATAGTATTTCTTCTTACCATTGTAGAATATGTTTCTATTCTTTTCCTGGCTATATCATTTGGATCTAAGTCTTCTTTATTTATAAGGCCTTTCTTTACTAATTCTGCATTCCTCATTTTTTCTTCTCTAGATAATGAGCCTAGTAACCTAATATGATAAGTAATTCTATTATGCAAAACCTTCCCTACTGCAAAAGTTACAGCTTGATCACAACTTATTTTATCAATTTTTAAAGATTGAAAATAAATACTAAATGTTTTTTGTAAAATATCTACATAATATTCTTTTAACTCAGGATGTCTCAGTATTTGGTTAAAAAACATCTTTTTATAAAACAAAAACCATTTGGCAACCAGTGAATTATCCCAACAACTTTTTATCTTGCCTGTTACAGGGTCCACAACCCCATACCTGGTTCTTTCAACTGTAGTACCCTTTTTCAAGGTAACCATTTCTCTTCTATAATTACCAGATTTAGCAATATCAATAGTTAAAGCCTTAATACTGCTATACTCCTTTTTATTTGTTTCTGCTAGCTGACCTATTAATTTGTAAAATTGATACATAAATCTCCTCCTAATTTATTCTACATTACTATTATATTCGAATTTTAAACTTTTGTAAACTGTTTTAAGAGATTTTTTTAAAAAAAATATTATTGATACATTATTGATCAAATTTGATCAACTGTTTATCAATAATATTATACAGTTTATATTTTATTCTATGTCATCAACTTGGATAAGTTTACCAGATTCTTTACCATCTATAATATAATCAGCTGAGATACCCTTCATTTCTACTAACTCTTGAACTCTTTCATCGTAGGTATTTTTAGTAATTAAAGTTATAATAAATACAGGCTTTGTTTGCCCTATTCTATATATTCTATCCGCACATTGTTCAAATTTTGAATTATTCCAAGGGGTATCTATAAATATAGCATAATTGGCAGCTGTCATAGTAAAACCAGTTCCTATCTTTTGCCATGTTCCTATAAAAACCTTTTTATCAGGATTTATTTCAAATTCTTTTTTTAAAACATTTAATTCCTCATCAGGAGTATCACCTGATACTGCAATTGGGTTATATCTTTCCAATCTTCTTAGTACTTCTGGTAATGTAGATTTAAAAGTAGAAAAAATTATAACCTTATCACCCTGGGAAATTATCTGTTCTACTAAAGATTCCAATCTATCCAGTTTTGCTGAGGGGATATCCTCTGTAGTAAGTATACCGGGCCATGCAGTTACTTGCCTACTCCTCATATTCATTGTTATTTCTTCCATAATAGTAAGTTTCTTATCCTTAGGAAGTAAATCTAATTCCTCTGCAATTCCTTGTTGGATATTATCATAAAGTTCCTGTTGTTTAGGGCTCATCTCTACATATTCAATTATGTAATTCTTTTTAGGTAAATCAAGAACTTCATCCTTCTTCCTTCTCAAAGAGTGGTGGGCTATTAAATCTTTAAGTAATTCTAAGTTTTTATAACCTACTACTTGTTTATTTGCAAAGCCACCATACACATTATATAGATGGTCAAACATACCTTTATTACATTTAATTGCATCAATCCATTTTAAAGCAACATAGGAATCACCTGGTTCATTTTCAATTATAGTCCCAGATAAAGCAATCTTATAATCACTTTTTAATCTTAGTAAAGATTTTGCTGCTTTGGAAGTAGAAGATTTACACATATGAGCTTCATCCAATACTATCATATTATATTTTTCTTTACTGGTATTAAAAGCTTTTGCGAAATCCTTACCATCCTTTGCTCTGCCTTGTAGGGTTTCAATATTTGTTATTATAAAGAATTCTTTAATACCTTGTTTTAAATCTTCACACCTATCTTTTACACCTATCTTTCTTACTTTACCCCTTTTACTAAAAGTTTGACCTAATATAGTGTAGGATAAACAAGAAAATTTTCTTATTTCATTTGCCCAATTATACCTAAGGCTTGCTACCCCACATATAATTACACAATGATCTATTTTTTCTTGTTCATAAAGAGATTCTGCTAAGTAAATCATTTGTAAAGTTTTACCTAAGCCTTGGTCATCTAATAGAAGCCATTTATTGTGCAATAAGCCAAATTTAATACCTTCCTCTTGATATTTATAAGGTTTTATTTTAAAAGCTTTTAAAGGCTCCTTTAGGACTTCTAAAGGTGAGTCTATATATTGAATAAATTTAACATCATCAAAAGGTATAAGAAGTTTAACTATATAGGATAATCTATTTAAAGGCAATTCTAATATAAAGGTATTATAATCTAACCAATAGACTTCTTGTTGTTTTATATTGGTTATAATACTAGGTATATTTTTAGGTAATTTTATAAATAAAGAAGTATAAGTAGGTAATTCCTTAGATAAATCTTCTTTAATTTCTATCATTATTCTTCCTTTAATACAAGCCTATCTTTTTTAAAAAGAGGTACTTTATAATCACCTTTTTCTAATTCCATGTCCCTAGTAGTAGTAAACTGCACATTAGCTTTAACAATAAAAGGTTTTTCACATTTATCACATACATAGGTTTCTGTTAAATCTGGGGTTTCCTCATATTCTACAATATCAATTGAACCATCTATATTTCTTAATACTTCTCTTGTTTTCCCTAAAAAAGATTCTGGAATATAAATTTCATCTGGTGTATATTCCCTATTGCAATAAGGGCAAGTTATAACATTTAACTTTCTATCATCTTTCATTTTTAAATTTTCTCCTTAATATTATATACAGAAACTAACAAAAATAAAAGCTATAAACCTAAAAGATTTACAGCTTATTTATAATATTTTTTAATTTTTAATTTTAAATATTTTGATCATCAATAATAAATTCATTGTTTAACCAATTATCTAAAGTACCAGAATAATTTTCTTTTACTAAACCAGATGTTTCTTGTAATGTAACCTTAATATTTTCTGCTTTGTATTTACGACCTTTTGGTATATTTGTTATTTCTATATTACCTTCATTATCTTTTGTTATTTCAGCTATTCTAAAATAATTATTTTCGGTATCCTTTTTGTCATCGGTACTTATTATAATATTTACTCCTGTATATATGAATTTATCATTACTTATTTCATCTATACCTTGTATTTGAGTTACCTCACCTGTTTCTTGCATTGATAATTCAAAATAAACATAACAAGGGTATTCTAATTTACTTATATCTTGTAGTATTGTAGTATTAGATTTAATATCTAAATAATAGCCATTAAATATAAATTGTCCTTTATTTATATAAATATCCTTATACTTAATAAGTTGTCTTGATTTCTTTATATTCTTATTAATTGAATTGTTAGTTAATTTTAAAGAACTGTTTTGCTTTATTTTGACATTAGTCATTGTTGGAAAGTTAGTGTTAATCCAATTCTTGGTACTTTCATCTTTAACCAATATTTCACATGAAACTGGGACATCTATAAACATACCAGTATAAGTTGTAACTTTTGAAAAATCAAAATTTGAAATATCTAGCTTTGTGAGTTTTGAACATCCATTAAACATATATGATATATCAGTTACACTGTTTGTATCAAAACTGCTTAAATCTAGACTAGTTAAGGATGAACAACCATAGAACATTAGATTTAATTTTGTTACCTTGCTGGTGTCAAAATTACTAATATCTAAACTACTTATGCTTGAACAGTTAAAAAACATACCCTGCATATCTGTTACACTGTTCGTTTTAAAATTACTTAAGTCTAGACTGACTAAATTCTCGCAGCCATTAAACATATCATGCATATCTGTTACATTGATGGTGTCAATTTTTTTTAAATATAATTCTGTTAAAGCCGAACAACCTTGAAACATCTTATGCATATTTATCACTCTACTTGTGTTAAAACTATTCAAGTCTATTGAAGTTAATCTAGAACAATTTAAAAATGTAGAACTAAGGGAGGTCAACTCCTCAATATTATCACAAAGTAAATCACCCCCAAGTTCCACATTAGTAACCTTAAGCCACCCATCTGTCATTGCAATGTCACCATCGCTTAACAATTTTGCCCAGGACTTAACCAAACTTCCATCACTAGCATATAAACCAGCAGCAATAGGGCTAAGGCTTACATCAAGATCTTTTATAATATAACTAGGATAATCTGTTATATGTTTTATTTGATCTGTTATATTTTGTTCTAACATTAAATCTGCATAAGGGTCATATAAGACGTTTCTATTTGCTGCTGGATATATTTTTATATCACTACTATTAAAATTCATTAGTTACCTTCCTTTGCTTCCTTTATATTACCATCATCTACGAAAAAATTATTTAAAAAATCTTGAGTAGTTGAGGTTTCTTTTGAAACTAATTGACTTTTTGGTTTTATGTTTAATGACATATTATTAAATAATACTTTTGTATTAGGTACATTTTCATCTACTTGCCATTTACCTTGGGTACTTCCTTCTGTTTTATTATAGTTAATGGTTGCTATTAAAAAATTATAAGTATAGGTATTTTTATCTGCACTAATAGATGTTACAGTTACAGGATCTAGCTTTGTTTCTGCAAGCTCAAGGTCTAATGCTTTAAACAAGCTTGGCTTAAATGGGTTGTCTTGAATGTCTAAATCTTTTTGGACACCTTGTTTTGATGATAGCCCATTTATAAAATATTTATACTCAACATCTTGCTCCTTTTTAGTTAATACCTCTTGTCCTATAGTTAACATTAAATATAAATAGCCATTATATGTATTACCATCTACTTGTGGTAAAACATATAAAGAGTCATTAGATTTTATATTGATATCATATCCATAAATGAGGAAATGACCATAAACATTTATACAAGGCTTATTTTCTACATTTGAAACTACCTTTACATACCCAGAAGGAGAATAATTGTGAAAATAAGTATCCAATGCTACTTGTGGTAATTTAATAATATTCTGTTCTACAGGGTACCTAGATAAAATATCATACTTAGAAACTTTACCATTTGCGTCTACCCTATTAGATAAAGGGTATATTTCTATATTACTACTATTGAAGTTAATTTCTAAATCTTCCATCTATTTTTACTCCTCAATATTCTTAATAGAAAAACTCCATTCTACTAATAGACTTTGACCTATTTCTAAAGTAATACCAGCTGGTATTACTACCCTTGCCAATAAGCTGTCTCCTGATTCTGTACCAAATATACCTATTTCTTTTATTGTTGCTTCTAATACTTTATTATAAGGTATTACCCCTTGATATACAGTTGTACTTAAAGCATTTGTAGTATCTCTAGTAGGATTACCTTTTATATTTGGAGTTAAACTAGGTCTTATAATAGTTATTTCCTCTTTTAAAGCCTTATCCTCAATTGTTATGTTTTCAGCAGATTGACCTACACCTAAGAATCTTGGTAATCTACTAGAATCAAATTTACCACTTAAAGAAATCATAATACCATATAATAATTCCATTGTTGCCATATTATGTACTTTAGTTTCTTTAAGTACCTTTTTACCTTTAACTATTTTAATAACCACGTTACCTTGTAAACCTGTTTGTTCAATTATTTTTTCTTTCTGAGTATTAACTAAGTTCTTTTTCTTTGCCATATTTATTCTCCCATCGCTTTTCCTATATCCTCAACATTTAATATCTTTGCCCCTGTATAGCTACCTATCATATTATCAGGTGTTTTAACACTATTTGGGTTTCTCTGTAATAAACTTTCACTGTATTTTAAAACTTGTGATAAATTACCAGAATTATATACTTTGTGTTGTGCATCAATATTCATACTTAATTGAGTAGTTGTTTTATCCTTAGGAGCTTCTACATATTCTCCTATTTCTAAATCATACCCAATAGGTATAACATAACTTAAAACATCCCTTAATAAAGCTTCATTTTGGATTGATCTTTTTGTTAAGACCTTTATTACAGAATTTTTGGAATCGATTTCTATATTACTTTTATCATAGTTATTTTCTGCTTTTAATATAACATTTAAAGCCATTTGTATACCTTGTTTACTTCCCTTATATTTTAGAATATAGGAAAAAGCATTAATTATATTTCTAAATGCTAAGGTATTATATTCTGATTTAGGGAAGAAACCTACCCTTGTACATAATAGAGGTAAAATTCTATCTGAACACTTTAAAGGGTCTAGTAAATTTATGGTGGATTCAATACTATACCTTGTAGTATTATTCATTAAGTCATATATTCTACAAAATAACTGAAAATCTCTAGATTCTTTTACATATATCTCAGGTACATTTTCTTGTAATCTAATCACTATTCATATTCCTCCTTATTCAATACTTAATGAATTTACTTTTAGAGAACTTTTTTCGAAATTAATTTTACATATAGTACATTTATTATAAAAATGATTCATATTAAAATATGATTCAGCTGAAATTGGCTGTAATACCTTATTTTTTAATGAGGGCTGGTAGGTCCAATCATAAATAGCATCTAAATTTGAACATTTAGTTTCTACTAAATCTATTACTTTATCATAATTATCATTTATTTTATAACTATAATAGCTTTCACCTATATTTTGTGAGTCTATTTCTTCATTATTCAAAGAAATAATTTGTTTTATATACCCTAATAGTATTTTACTTTTATCTGCTTTCTTAAATTCAATTACTAAATTAGAAATATCCTTTTTATTACATTTAGACACATTAATAAGAAGATTAAATGCTTTATTTACAGGACCTTTATAAACAACAGAATTTTTTGTATCTGAATCTAATACCATACCAAAAGTATCTGATATTTTTGAGCCAGTAGGACCTGTTATTGTTAAAGTTTGATCTGTCTGTAAATTTAATTCAATTGGTAATATATAAATACCTTCTACTTTTTGCACTTCTGTAGTAAGCTGTTCAAATGTGAAGTTTAAAGTATATGAAGTTTTTCCACCTATTAAATTTGAACTATTATTTGTTGTATCAAGTGTTAAAATACCTTTATCATCCCGATTCAATGTAGAATCTTCCTCTACCATTTGTTGTAAGGTATAAACATAGATATTTAAATTAGGTAAATATTTACCACTATTAGTATCCAACACTGATACATCAAGGTTGTCCCCACCTGCCATATTTATAGGGTAATTATATAAAATATTTTGTCCTTGTGTTATTGTACCTTGTAATTCTTTATCTGAGTTTAAAATAGACATAGTTTGAACTCCATATAAAATCTGAGGTACAATACTATTCCCTGCTAATACCATATTTGATCTTATATTTACAGTATACCCTGGTATATCACTACGCTGGTTGACCTCTTCTTCTGGAGAGTCTTGAGTTAATTTATAAGTTATTTTTTGACCCATAAAAGGTTTTAAACTGTTTTCACAACTAAAGGTCCCTTCACTTATTCTGATGCTTGACCCTTCAACAAGATTTATAATTGTGTTTTCCTGAGCATTAAGATCATTTGGTAAATTTTGCCATTTATCACCAGCTTCCTCTACTGGAGTATTTAAAGCATCACTTATTGATATGAATGAAGATTTTAATATCAAATCATTTTGAGTATCCTTGTTTATAAGGGTAGTACCAGAACCTAAACTAACAATTGCATCTAAATCACTGTTTGTATAAAGAAGGTATTCATTATCTTGTAGTATATAGCTTTCATTTTTCTTGATTACTAATTGATAAGTATCTTGTGTTTTTTGATTAGTTATAATATAATAAGGAGTTCCTTTTTTTATCTTGATTTGAGATATCTGTTTTTGTTCTATAGACTGCCCTGCTGAGAGAATTGTTGTATAACTAGAGTTATCCTTCCACTTAGCTTGATCTGTCCATTCAGCTGCACTACTATTTAATTGTGAAAGTCCTACTAAATTTATAATAGTACCTTTTGTATATAAAACAGAACTAGTTGTTCCTGTTGCTGAATCTAAATAAATAAATTTTAACTTATCATTATCACCAAGAACATTTACTCCAGCTTGACCAGTAAAGTTAGCTGCATATTTAACAGTAGCCTCATATGTTTTAGTAGTAATTAAATTTGGTTGAACTATTTGGATAATATCATTTGGTTTAAGTACTTGTTCATTTACATTTAATTCAATAGGGTTTGAAGTTGAAACATAAGGTACATTTGAATAAGTATGGGTATCTGTCTGTCCAAAGTCCATTCTAAAATCATCTTGAAACTTAAAGAGTTGTACATTACCTGCTAATATCATTTTTGCTAGAGTATCATTATTTTGGTTTGTAGCATCTTTATTATCATTATCTATATATAAAGACATAGATTTTATATTTTCATTAGCATCTGAATATTTTAAAATAGGCTCATAAGTTGGCATATCCAAAGAAATAGTACGTATTCTGTCATCTGCAGACTTTATAGTGTTAATAAGATCATTATAATCTAATGCATCCCCAAAATCAATAGCTCTTGAATTATAATTTGTCACTAATGCCTTTATTACATTATCCTGTATTTCATTTGCTTCTTTTTGACTTACTTTGTAATAAGTTGTTAGAGATCCTTTGAGCTTACATAGATTTGTTATATTAAGTATACTTTTGGCAGCGTTAAGTTCTGGGATATACCATAAATTATGTTGCACAGATTTTAATTCATCTAGCCCACTTGTTATTTGACTTTTAGTAGAAGCACTCAAATCAGGTTCAAAGGAAGTATCATAATCTGTTGTTGTATTCATTGCTTCAGGAGCTTTCAATAAATATAATACTACATCATATGGCTTTATTATGACCTCTTTACTCTTTGTAGCATCATCTTTAGAATATACATAATTCTTACTAAAATCCTTACCTAATATGCCTTCTACTACTTTTTGTGAATAATTTATATCGTTTGTTCTATCTGTAACCAATGCATTTGATATTAGTCCAGATGTTCCTGCTTCATTATTCAAATTATAAATTGCATTTTCATAATCTCTTCTAGTAACTAAGGTATCATATGTTCCAATTAATTTTTTATAATTATTATATGCTGATTGTAATGTTTCTGGATCTTTTCCACCAGTTGTTGCTAAGTTACTTATAACTATATAATCATTAACTGGTACCTTAGCATCAGCACTACCATAACTAGCTTCATAAGTATTTAAGAATTTATTTAATATTCCTTTCTTTAAATTTCCTCTAGCACCTATTGTACTTGTATAGTAAATATTTAAACCTGATTCTATTAACTGTGAACTTATTATATCTTGAGGAAACTGAATATAACAACTGTTACTGTTAAAATCAATACCAAATTTAAATACTTTACTTCCTGATGGGTATTTAGTGAGGTTATCAACTAAAGCCCAAGCACTTGTATCTGTTGTAGCATTTATATCATTTATAAAACCAACGTTTTCTACTTGTGTTTTATCATCATATACAAAAACACCATTTTCAGCTACCACATTATCTGGTAGATAAATTCTAAGGTTTTCATCAAGGTTGTCAATTGTTATTGTTGAATTGCCATTTATTTCATATTTATTTATAATTCCTTGAATAGCATTAGCAATGTATTTTCTATTTATAGTATCTATAGCTTCTGTACTTTCTAATAAGCTATATACATATTCACCACTAGCATCAGTAATAGCAGTTCCTGCTTTTATTACTATATTACTTAATTTTTCATTATTTTCGCTATCAGAATTTACTATGGTGTTGTTTATACTTTCAATTGTTTTTATTAAATTAAATGTTACTTGTCCTTTAGCTGACCTATACCAATGCATATTATATCCAGCTAAATCATACAATTGTCTCGCACTTGCTTCCTGGGTCGCAGAAATAGGGAAACATTCAAGAACATTTTTATCAATATGGTAATTATTTTTATCACCTACTATTGCAGCTTCTTTTATAAGTATATTACCTGGGTCTGATTCATTTGATAAACTTGGATCCCACTTATTAGTAAGTTTTTTAGCTGTATCTAAAAGTTGAGGGTATATTGTACGAAAATCAGAACTTACATAGCTTAAGTTTGAAATTATTTCTTCTTCCTGTGTCATTATTCTATTTCATCCTCCATAAGTTTTATTGAATACATATCTGTTTGGTAATCAAGTAAATTTAAAGCTTTTATATTAATATTTATACAGTATCTATCTGAGGTAATTGTTATATCTTCCCTCTTTGTTAATAGTTGTGGCATAAAGGTTTGAATTGATGTTAATATATCATCTATAATTATATCTCTTAAAATTTCATTATTTTGTTCAAATATTAACTTTCTCCATAAGGTTCCAAAGTAAGGGTCTCCAAATAAAGATCCTCTATCTGATAATAATAAAAGTTTTAAATTTTGAGATGTTGCTTCTTTATCTTTAACTAAATTTGTATTAACTCCAGAGACCATATCTGGAAAACTTATACTATACATTTATTTATCCTCTTTAAATTATATTATTTTGTGTTTTCATCAGTTGTTTCGGTAGGTTTTAAATAGTGTTGAAGCTTTCCACCCTTAACAACAAAATAGTCATTGTTTGCACCTTCAAAGTAGTCATCATATGAGCCTATTTCGGTTGTGCTGTTTATGGTGTAGGGTGTGTCGGCGGTTTTTAGAAAGGTTATGTTATAATTTACAATTTTATCAAACTTGGTTACAAAAACAGACAAGTCATAGCTGTTTTCATTTTTGTAGTTTTTGTAATATGCCCTAATGTTTGTGCCGTAGCCTAGGCTTATGGTTTTTCGGTCAGAAGCGTAGGTGCTGTAAAGCCAAACTTCGCCGTTTAGGTCAACCAGTGCAAGTGGGTAACGATAGTCAATATGTTTAAGAATGCTTGTAAATGGTTTGAATGCGTGATTGATTGCAAAATTTTTTGGAGAGTTTTGCGTTGTGTAGGTTGTGTAGTTTGTGTTTGAAGCCATCAATGTCATTGTTCGGGCATCGTTTTGCGAATTTGTAATTGCAATGTTTAAAACAGTATTTCGGTTTGGAAGCCAGTCAAATGAAATAAATTGGTCTGTGATGCGATAGTCGTTGTTGTTTGCAAAACTGTAACTATGAACGTGGTTGTCCCAACCACGATAGAGATAGTGAATGTCGTCTAAAACATAGTTTGAGCTGTAACTTTTGCACCTTTGACCAACAACAAGCTTTTTTGCTTTGAAAGTTGTTGTTTCAAATTGAAGAGCATCAATGTTTTTAACATCTTCAAACTTTGCTCGTGCAATTTTTGCTGTTCCGGTTGAACAATCTGTGATGTAGTAGTAGCCATCAATAATTTCAACATCATAAGGAATTTGCTTGTTAATTAGGTCTGCATTTGGTGCAAACAATTCAACTTTGACATAGTTTATCGAAAAAGCCTTTGTGTATGTTGGCTGGCACATAATTTTTATCATATTTGCCTTTGCAGTTTTGTTAAGTGTAATGCCGTCTAACGACTTTTGATATGTTTGCCACTCCGTTGCATTTTCGACTGTAATTTTGTCTTGAAGCAAACTTTCTCCGTTTAAGAGAACTGTTACCAAAAGCTCCAAATTATCAACGGCGTATTTATAGTTGAATTTAATTTTCAATGTCCCTTCGCTTTCTGCTTCGGCACAAAAACAAACAATTGGCAAAGTTAAAGCTCCAATTTCAGTGCTTTCCATTTCCATTTCAAAAAAGTCGTAAGTTTTCAAAATTGTTCCGGCAGGGAAATCTGAATATGTTTTTGGATGGTAGGAATCATCAACTGGTTGTTTCAAAAGTTCAATTTGTCTTTGCAAATCTGAAATGTCTGTGTTGTGCTTCTTTGTAAGTGCTTCAATATCAGCTGAACTTGTTCCTGTACTATTAGTATTATAATTAGCTAACATTGTTTCTAAATTAGTAAGTGCTTGTTGTACAGGTTCTTGTAACCCTTGTAAATATTTTAGCTGATTATAATCTATGTCCCCAATCTGTGTATTTTTACTTAAGACTGTTCCTTCATTTACAGTTAAATTACGAGCTGTTAAATCTACTTGACTTAGGTTATCACTTTCTTTAAATAAACACCCTATAATAATAGGTTTACCTTTATCATTATCTTCAAAAGAAACTATTACAATATCACCTACTTCAGGTACAAATGTAGATCTAGGTTGAACACAGACTATTGCAGTACTTAATTCAACCTGTGAAGTGCTTGTTGAAAAATTCTCTGTTGAATCTAATATAGGTATTCTTACCTTAACTTGATAATTATTTATTACTTCTTCAATAATTGCTTTAGTTACCATCTTGTAAAGTTCCTTTTGGTACTCTTGTTAAACTTAATGTTGTTCTATACCCGGCAGAGCTTATATCATCCACCTGTTTTGTAATCATATAATAACCGGATGAATAATGTTGCCTTCCATAAAATCTTGCATCTATATATACATATGACATTAGTATCGCTGGTTTTATAAGTCCTTTTATTTTCAGTGTTGCGGTTATTGGAAAATTAACCATAGATGACCACCAAGCTTTATCTTCGCTTGTAGTTTTCATTAAATCGCTTGAATTAGATATTGCTGGTGAATATTGTGAAATTAAATTCCCCTCATTATCTATTCTTTGTATATATTCAGGTTGTTTTACATCCTTTGAATATTTATACAGAATACTATATGTTTGATTATTATTTATATCAAAGCTTATAACTGAATTTTTATCAGGATAGCCTACATCAATACTATATACATCAAGAGAATCTTTTTGTATATTATCTGATAATCTTGCTATTTTAAAATATGGCCCTTCGAAACCATCACTTGTATCATCTATTACACATATTCTATATACAGATGAATGAATTATATCATTACTTTGCTGATTATTAGGTACCATACACTTAACTAAATACTCTAAATATTGCAAAGGGGTTATATCTGTTTTTGCTTCAATTACAACTGATGCATCATCCGAAGCAATTAAATTTTTAAGTAATACTTTATTCTTATCCTTCATTCCATAGAATACTTCTAATAGTCCAAAGGCATTGTTATAAAGCATATTTTTTATTATATCACTAGGTTTTGCAGTAACTTTCGGGAAGTTATGGTTTGCTGATGCAGCTAATACTGAACTACTTGTACAAGATAGATTGTAAGTTATCTTTGAGCTTGCAAAATCAACATTACTCCTAACTGATGTTACTAATGCTTTCTCCCTTTTATAGATATATGTAGGTAAGGATAAATCTCCATAACTTAAATAAATATTCCAAGTATCTCCTAATTTACTAAATACTTTTTCTAAAAAGTTAGGATCATCACCTGCTTGTATAGCATATACTAGTTGTAAGTTATAGGTATTTACTGTTCCATTTATTTTTGTTATAGATAATGATTTCATAAAGTTAGGGTAAATTACACCATATTGACTTAAACCAGCTGAGCCTATTATATTCTTTTCATTGACTTCATATGCACCAAATTTAATACCGCCTATTTCAGCTATAATAAAAGGTGTTTCTACTCTATTCATTGTTGATAATAAGTCTAACATCATTTTACCTTCTTTTATATATTTTTAAATTTTATACTAGCTAAAGTAGGCAATTTTAACATTGTTCCTGGTTGTAACTTTTTATAAGGGTCTAGTATATTGTTAAAATCAGCAATTACCCAGAAATAAGTACTATTAGAATAATTATCTAAAGCTATTGAATCTAATGTTTCTCCATTTTCTACTTTATGTAAAATAAAGGTAGAGTCAGAAGATAGTTGTGAAGTTATGCCTTGCATATATTTCTTATCTGTTTCATTATAATAATAAGGAAAAGGGGCATAACGTGAAATGTAATTATAATCTTTATAAGTTTTATCTTTTATTATATCCATTATACTTTACTCCTAAAGATTTTTCTTTCTAGAGTTGTATTTAAACCTCGCATAAGTCCATTTTGTTGTACTGATTCTGCATCATAAGGGGTTACTTCTTTTACATTAAAAGAAAGAGTAACTTGTTCATATTTATCACCTTTAATTATTGGTTTAGCGAAACTTACTGATATTGAACCTGATACAACACCCTTAATAAATATCTCATTACCAAATCTTACTGCTATTAAAGGTGGATCTACCATTTTATCAGCTGCAGCATATCTAGGGAGAGCTATTGCTTGAATCTGTTTAATAATAGTGTCTACATAATCATCCCCTAACTCTACCCTTAAATTACTCTTGCCTTGATTTATTTGGGTCATAATATCTCTTTGTAAAGTTATAGAAACATTTATATCTCTTGGGCCAGAATTACTATAAGAAAATATAGGAGCTGTTCTTAACATTGGTACTTCTGAATTAAAACTAACACCTAAATTATCTGATATCTGGTCTGGGTAAGATGGTAATATTATAAACTGCTGCGTATGATATAAGTAAATGTAGTTAGTTATTAAATCAAACATTCCAATCACCTTCTTTTATTTTTGCTTTATCTATAATAAATTCAGTATCTTTATCTACAAATCCATTTATATCTTTAAACAATCTTGTTTTCTTGTTTTGAGTTACTAGATTATAGATATAATACCTTAGCTTATTATCCCAAATATCCTTTATAAAAGTTCTTGTGTATTTACTGCCTAATTCTCCATTTGCTTTACTTGATGATACATATTTTTGTATCCTGCTAATATTACCTTTTATTTTATCATTATCAATAATAGGGCTATATAGTAAATATTCAATTAATCTATCGCTGAAGGCGAAGTTAGTACTCCCTTGCAATAATAATAATGAAGAAAAAGGTTTCAAAATTGTATTTAAATCTATATTATCTATATCTCCTAAAAACACCTCAGGTAGTTTGTATCCACTTGCTTCATTATTGCTATTATTTAAATTTAAATGTACGTTGGTATAATCACCTTCTAATACAACTAAACTTGAGTCTGTATTTTTAGGTACTTGTATTAATAAACATAAATAATCTTCGAGTAACCTCGTTCTTGGATCATTAAATACTTCATTATTACCTTTCATATTTAATCTATACTTAAAAGGCTTTAATACTGAACAACTATTTACTACTGTTACTTTTTGATTTACTATCTCTTGGGCACTTATATTATCATAATATATAGGTATTATTTCAAATGGTATATTACTTTGATAATAAATTGTATAATCTTGATTCATTCTAATTGGTACTATATAACTTACTAATCCATCATTTATAGTATTATTTGTTACTAAATTGTAGGATATATTATATTTATCTTGTGAGGTTGTATCTTTTGTTATAGTTTTATTAATTCTTAATTTATCTGAAGATATACCACTGTAACAATTATAATAAGGCATAAGGTCTAAACCATGTAAATCTCTTATACTCCTAAGATATTGCCCTAACATATAATGTGTATCTGGGTCATAAAGTGCAGAATTAGACTCAAAATTAGTGGTTAAACCTTTGTAAAACTTTCCTTCAATATATTTATCAATGATAGTAAAATACGACTGATCTAGCGCTGATTTTGGCTCCATATCTAAAGGGTTTGTACTAGGATAGTCGTGTTTTGCTACAACAATGTATTTATCATAAGTTATATATGTAAAACCTTTAACTAAACTTTTACCTGGTTTCCATATATCTACTGTAGGTATATAAGTGTCCCATAACAGACATTTTATAAATCTACTTATTAAATTATCTACATAATATTTTTGAGCCATTTATATTTATCCTTTTATTTATTATATTTAAATAATGAGTTAGTATTCCAATTTTCTAATATATTATATATATTTGCAATATTTGGGGCAATGCTTTCTGTTAATAGATTATTTATTTTATCTACCACACTATCTTGATTTGATTCTCCTACATATTGCTGGGCTTCTTCTTGTTGAACTTTTTGGAATGTGGCTATATTAGAAGTATCAGTTGTACCTATATAAGAACTACCTGATGTAGTTGTTCCTGCTTGCATTCCGGCTGTACTTGCTAAACCGGTTCCACGTGTTTGTTGTTCCCCCCAAACGCTTAGGTTAGTACCTAACAAATTACCTGATATGATATTACTCATTGCGTTTGCTAAAGAGGTTATAAGTCCACCACCTACAACGCCTGTTTTCATTATTGTACTTAATTTAGTTGAGGTGCCTGTCCCTAAGAAGCCTACATTAAAATCATAGTCAAGACCTGATTGGGCCATAAGACTAGCTGTTTCCCATAATGCATAAAGACCAGGGTTTGTTGCAATATTAGCTCCTAAACTGGCTAAGGTATTTGACATTACATTTGAAACCATCTCAGTCATTGTAGATCTCTTACCCATTGAAGCTAATTGATTTGTTGTTTCTTGCCTCAAGCCTTCATAAGTTACTATATTCTGAGATATTGCTTTTAAATTTTCTGATGTAACATTTGTTAAGCTTACCAAATCTGAAACACTTAAACCAAGTAGGTTAGCAAAAGCTGATTTTGTAACATTATCTCCTGAAGTAGCAATTCCTTGACCAATTCCAACTATATTTGATAATAAAGCATTAGTAGTACTTGGGGTTAAGCCACCTGTAAATAAACTTCCATAATCTATTCCAGCTCTACCTGCTGCCATTGCAAATAGTGTTTGTAAACCAGTATTATTAGCCATAGCAGATATGTTACCACTACCTAAATAACCTAGCCCAGTTGCTAATGATGTTATTGTACTACTTGATACTCCTAATGAACTTAGTGAACCTAGCCATTTTTGAACAGTATATTCAAACTCAGTCCCTTTTTTGTACCCCATTAATGACTCAGCTTCAGTTAATAAGCCTGTAATATCCTGAGACATATTAAGATATGAAGTATCTTCAAATTGAGCATTTAAGAATTTTGTAAGTAAAGATTCCATTCCTAATCTAGCAACAGTACTATCTGCTTGTTGTATTCTTATTATTCTTAATAATGAGCTATCAAAAGCATTGAATGTATTTGCTATTTTTGCGGTAGCAGTTGCTATATATGCCCTTGACTCTAGATTATATGATATACCTGCCTCTATAAATTTATTTAAGTTGGATATCATGTCTGTTTGTTTTAAGAATGGACTTGTTCCTAAATTAGCTGAAACATCTTTCATTAAACGTTCATAGGTTAATGAAGTTCCTTGTAACCTAGTAGTCATTGTACCCATATATTGTGTGTAAGTATTTATATATGAGTCAATACTTGAGAATGATTTAAGTAAAGCTTGCCCAGCTACTTTCATTAAAGTTTGACCTAAATTTTTTGCAAACTTTTGAGCTTTAGTAGCATTAGCTTCCCATATTTCATCCTGTATTCTTTTTAATTCTTGTTCATCTTGTTTTCTTTGTTTCTTTTTTAAAAGCTCTCTATATTTAATGTCACTATCAGCAATCTCTTTATTGGCTCTATTCATAAGCTTACGGTAATTATCAACCTGTCTTTCGATAGGATCACCATAATCACCATAGTACCCTATAGCTTGGTTTATATTATTTTTGCTACCTACATTGCCATTTATTGCCATAAAGTATCTTACCTATTCCTTTCTTTTAACTCTTTAAGTTTTTCTTCTTGCTGTTTCATTTCATCTAACATATAATGCAAAATATAATTTCTTTCTGTTGGAGTCATTGAACCTGTATCTGAGTAGGAAGTATTTATTGTTTTAGAAATTAAATACCTTTCTTTTACTAACTCTTCATACCTAACAGGACCATACGGTCTACCATCACTCGTCCTCTGAGGGTCCAAAAAACTCCGTTGTGATGGGTAAAGCAACAGTATTATCTTGTTGGCATCCATCACATTTATATTTTATCTTTGTATCTATACCGATGGTTCCTACTAATTTTTTAGCATGCTGTAATATACAATTTGTATCTGCCATAGGTAAATGTCTTACAAACATTTCCTTTTTAACATCATCATATACAAGGCCATCAATAGTATCTATTAAATACATTACATTATATAAAATAGCAGACTCACTTGAATCTAATGATTTAGAATTTTGCTCTTGCGTGAGTTTTTCTATTTCATCTAACATTCTTGGAGTCTGCCATCTTATTTTTATTAACTTTTTAGTTTTAGGAAGTTGGAACTCCAAAGATTTATTTAATGATTCATCATAAGTATTTATTTTCAGACCATCAAGATTAACATTTATTTTGTTAACTTTACCACATATTGGGCATACAGCTTGAATCTTATAATCTGGCCCATATGTTACTGTTCTTAGTTTATATAACAAAAATTGATAGTCTCCTAAACACATATCATATGTAGAAATACCTGGTTTTGTTACTAAACAATCATCTATCATATCTGAAAACATCTTATATACGTAAGGACTATGTCCTAAACGTTTCATCTCTTCTTCGGTTGTCATTGAACGCAATTTTATTTGTGCATTCACCTTGCTTGGATAAATTTTACCTTCACTTGGTAAAGTAAAATCTTCTGCAATTGTCCAATTTTCCATTTAATTATACCCTCTCTTATTTTATATAATAAGAGCATTATCATCGTAATATTAAATTTATTTCATCTAGAACATTATGACAATGCTCTTTTATTAACTAATTAAAATTGTTCTGGATCTTCTGGTTCTGCCCAGTCATAAGATAAAGAACATTGTATTTTTACTTCTGAGGCATTCTCAGCATTATCAAAGCCATCTTTTTTCAAAGAAGTAATAAATACCCCATATAATTTCCAAACAGCTGTTACTTTTGAGAAATCTGTATTGTATTCAAGTAAATATGCTGTATGTTTATATTCACTAGCTAGACCAACCCTGCCTGTTTTTATATTGAATGACTTAGCTTGCCAAGCATATAATACTTCATAAGTTCCTAAACCTACATAATCATGAAGACTTAAGGTACCATCACTAAAATTTGGGGTTCCTGCTGTTTTCATAACTGTATTGCCCATTCTTACTTCAATTGGTTGTTGAGTAAATGATGGTGGATCAAATCTAAATACTGATTGTTTTAAGATATCACCTGCATTTGGTATTACCCTACCAGTAACAGGATCAGTTAAAGGATCAAGACCCATTACTATAAATTTAAATGCATTTGATTTTTGGGGTTCAAATAAATCAGGGTTTGCAGCCATATGATATGAACTAATATCTGTTCTTGTATTATCCATTTATATCTATCTCCTTGTTTATGCTAATTTTTGGGATGCTTCTACTGTGCTATCAGTTAAATTAAAGGTTATATCAAAATCTTCTACTGCATATTCTGTTACTAATTTAATATTAGCCGTTAATGTAGCTTTTTGATCTGATACTAATTTAGTTAGCTCATAATCTTCTAAAGCACCATTTGAAATCATTTTTTCAAGTGTTGGTTCCACCTCAGCTTTAAACTTTAACCATAATTCTGTTGTATTTGTTTCGAATGTAAGTTTTTGACAAGCTGCAAATGTTACCTTCTTAGCATCCGCACACATTACTCGAATATTTAAAAATGAACTAGCACTTAAATCATTTGTACTTAAGTTAGGAAATAATGTTCTGTTTCCCCATATACAATAGCCATAATTTTGAACCTTTATAATTGGGTTTATACAAATTTTATCAGCATCCCTAACCTGTACTGAATCAGCTTGTGCTCCTGTTGTCTCTGTATCCAATTGAATTAAATTTGGAACTTTGCCTCTTATAACTCCTGCTATTGCTAAATAGTCAGGGTTCTTATAGGTGTTTATATTATTTGATAAAGACAATAAATAACCAAATGAACCTGGCATTGATATAGTAGCAATGTCTAATGAAGTTAATATATTATCAATAATAGTATAACTTCCACTTGGCCCAATTATCGTGCTATATTTTAAGGTACTCTCTCCTTTACGTTTTTTATCTAATGTAAACTTTAAGTTACATTTATCTGATTGAGCACCTTTTATATAGTAATTACCTGTTTCCTCTAGATCTTTTTTTGTAATACTATTATTTATATTATTAAAGGTAGTTAAAACGTCCTCTTGATAAAGGGTGTCAATAAGTGAAATACTGTCTCCTCTTATTGCCGCTACCATTGCTACTGTCTGTAAAAGGCTATAATCTTGTGTGATAACTGTTTTAGACTGGCTATCAGCTTCTGTAATTGATTTTTGTTCATTTAAAATTGTAGGATAGCCACCAGTTGTTATATACTTAGTATTATAGGTCCACTTATCTAATAAAACTTGGTAACTTGAAGTTTTATCTGAACCACCTTTTAATTTTATATAGAAAGCTGCTAGTGCTCCGCTGTCATCTGCAGTATAAACTTCTGTACCTGTTGCACTTGGTTCACTACTTATATTTGTTGCTTTATAATATGTAACCTTATTATAACTTTGTGCATATTTATAAATATTATTATCTTTAATTAGATAGTCTCTATAATTACTTTCTGTAACAGTATCACTTGTTGTAGAAAAAGTAAAATATTTACCTGAGCCCCAATCTTTTATTGTTGAAGTATCTGTAACTTTATTATATTTTATAAAGTCTTTTAAACAGGTTATATTTTGAAAACTTACCTTAATACCTGCATTTAATAATTCTAATGCATAAATGTAAGACTTTTCATACTCGTTTGCACCAATTATTTTTGTTCCTGATACTTCTTGAGCTACTGCAAACTTATAAGGCTGTTTACCAAACTTATCTGTAAAAGCAGATACTGAGGTAAATAAAGTAGGGATATCTTCAGCTTCATTTAATGTAATACCTGGCACATAAACGATGTTTTCAGTAACATCTGTAGCTGTTTCTAAAGTTTTATCTACTTCACTTATTACTATTTTTGGCATTATTTATTCTCCTTTATATTTATATCTATGGAATTATTTGCTAATTCTAATTCTTCATCATTTAATAGTAATGTTGAATTACAGCAATCTATTTTCCAATTATCATAAGATTTATAATCAAATAACTGTCCGTCTATGTAAAATGATATTGTTTGTCTACTGAAAGAATCTCTTATTAGGCGTTCAGGTATATCCGAATTATCCTGCACCTCTGGCTCTAAATGTATATAAGCATTCATAATTAATTTAGAATTATTATAAGGTATCTCTATCCCAAATCCTGGGTAATTTATAAAATTGAAAATAAAATTTCTTACAAACTCCTGAGCTTCATAATTATATCTAGTGTAGATGTCAAGCTGATACCTTATTCTTACAGGTACAAAATTTAGCTGGTTTGTTTTATTAGTATTTCCTTCTATCTTTAGCCCATCATAAGTGCTAGGCTGTTTTGTTGTTGATTGTAATTCTAATCTTGAATCTCTTGATAGAGATATTATAGGTAATTGTAAAGGTTTGTCGTCATTTCTATCAAGCCTATATTGAAATAAATCTGTTGATTCATTTACTCCTAATATTGTTATATCATTATCTTTTACCCAAAATTTTATTTTTCTTAATAATGCATCATCATATAAAGTAACGCTCATTGATTTCCTCCTAGCATATAATGATTATAATAAGTATCTAAGTTATCTGCTATGAATTGCATCTGGGTTGATAAAGTGGCTACTTTTGATATTGATAATGTTCCATATTCTAATAATGATACAATTGAATATAAGGTTGTATATGAATCAGGTATGTTAATATTTTCATCTACATATATTTCATAGCTATTTGGGTCTAAGTGTCTAATTTTTAGATTTTCTCCTGCTAACCTATATATATTATATACACTAATATATTGGGGTTTATTGTAAAGCCATAGTATTAAGCCAGAATTTATATACTTTTCCATTCTTTGATATTTAGATAGATTACCTACTTGGCTTAATTTATACTGTAAATTAGAAAGAATGTATTCACTAAAAGATTTTCTCCTTGATTCCTGTACATTTTGTAAATGTAAAATTAAATTCATCTACTTCAATTCCTTTAGTATTTTTTGTAGTAGAACTTCTGGTATTTCTCCAGGTTCAAAATAAGCATCTATAATCTTTCTAGCACCTGTTACACCAAGTTGTGTTAATAAATCATTCAATTCATTTTTTATAACAGTATCTTTTTCACTTACTATTTGTGAAACTTTTTGATCACCTAAACCATTTTTGTTTGCCAGCTGATTTAATACAGATTTAACATCTTTCTTTACTTGAGTATCAGAAAAATCGACATGTTTAGTTTGTTTTTCTCCTATAATATCCTGTATTCTATCTGCATTATATAAATTACCATTTTCATCAAAGAAATCTTTTACTGTTAATGGGTTTTTATCATTGAAGTAACGGTTTTCACCCTTACTATTCTTTTGTAGGTTTTCATTACTTGCAAAGGCTAAAGCTTTAATAGTATATAAAGTATCATCTAATGGCCTTTCATATACTTGTTTATTTAATAACCAATCTTTACTTTCATTATAATTTATTTTATTATCCTTTAATAAATCATAAACTAAATTTACTATTTCATCTGATATGGTAACATCAGGTAAAGAACTTAAGTATTCTGAAATTGTAGGATCCCAATTTGTTTCTTTAATTATATTAACTATACTTGCTGTTGCATTTCGTAATGTATTTGTATTAGGCATTGATTTAATACAAGCTTTTATAAAATCATCCCTCTGTGATCCAGCTAAGTCTTTATAAGAAACATTTTTTTCTTGTTCTACTTGTTCTTTTACTTTAAGAAGAGGTATAGATTCATTATTATCTTCAAATAAAAATCTCATATATTTTCTCCTTAAATATTTTGTATATCTTCACTATTTAATAAAGTAAATGACTTGTGTTTATATTGATCTTGGGTAGGTGTATAGCTATCTTCCCATTCTGGTACTATTTTACAGGTTATACTTGCAGGATAGACAATACCTACTGATAATTCAGTTACTCGGAATAATCTTCCTGAGCTATTATCTATTCCGCTTGGTATTATAAATAAAGCTCCTGTTTGTATATCATGTAAATCATAAGGTACACTTATTAAACTAGCTTCTGTTTGTAACTCACTATCCCAACCTAATTTTTTCATTGTTTTTTGAGTTGGATGTTCTTCAAATATACAACCTACTAATTCTGGACACTGGTAATTACTTTCTATTTCTGTAAAGTTTGTCCAATGTTTATCTCTCTTTGGGGCTCTATATATTACTTGTACACCTTGTAGTTTAACCATTTCAGAAAACCATAATCTATGAAGCTTTATATCTTTTGTTAATAATAAACCATATTTTTGATCTTCCATTGATATAAACCTCTTTAATTATCTTTTAAGTAAATCATCAAGTTGTTTTTGTGCATCAGCTTGTCTTTTTGTTAATCTATCAAGTTCGGCTTCTGTTTCTTTAGTATCTTTTGCTATAGAATCATCTGATAGCTTATTTTCAAAATATTCTATTTCACTTTGAATTGATTTAAGTTGATCCCTAAGTTTTGCTAATTTGTTACGTTCATATTCATATTGTGAGGAATTAACACTATTTGTTTTCAAATTTTGTAACTTATTATTTTCTCTTTCTATATCCTGAAGTGATTGTTGTATTGTGTATTTTAAAGCTTTATACTTATTTAGATTTCTTTGGCTATAAGCAACTGTTAAAGGGCTGTTTGGATTTCTAGTTGGTTTATTTGCATAAGCATCTTGCATATAATCATCATAGTTTCTTTGCAATGAAGTTTTTCTAGCTTCATATTCATTCCTAGAAATATCCCCTGCATCATATTGAGCTTGTAATTTTGCTAATCTTTGCTTATACTCTTTAGCATAATCTAAATATTTTTTATATTTATATCCTTTCGTATTATACCTTACCAAATGCCTTCCTGTATTCTCAGCTCCAGTAGCCTTTACTATGTCACCATATTGGGATGAACCCCAATAACTATCAGGGTTAGCCCCTCCTGTGAAAGAATAGTCTCCTATTTCATCACGTCTCTTTAATTTATCAGTATCGATTTTAGAAGTGGCTTCATCTGTAACATATATTTTATCTGCTATTTGCATAATATAGTTAAAAGGCATCTTTCGAGTATTATCAACTGCAGTACCTGTTCTTGTAGTATACCTGTCATCCCATCGAACTTCTGTATTTGCAATAGATTTTCCATCTGAATTATATCTAACAAGATCCCCATTTACAATAGCTCTTATATCAGCTATTCTACCTTGTTTTTTAAGTTCTATTGCTTCTTCTGGAGTTATTTCTTTATATTCAGCCTTTTCATAATCTGTGTCACCAAGATAGGCACTTCTGTTTTTATAAATATCATCCCTATTATAAGCTCTAGCTAAATCTGCGGGAAGCTTTTCTTCTAGCTTACCAAAATCATCTGAATAGATTGTTTCTGACCAATTCCAACCAGCTTGTTCCTCTGACATTACTCTTAATTCACCTTTTACTATAGCATAAGCATAATCATTACCTTTAAAGTGAATTACCCCATCAACACCAGTATTTGATTTAAAATAAACTCCTCTTGGTAATTTTTCATCATCCTTAAGAGCTCTAACTCTATCATTTACTATTAAAGGTTCAAGAAATGATTTAACCTGTTCTATGTTTGAATAGCTTTCTTCAAATTCTTCAGCTTCTTGTAAACTTTCTAATATTGTTTTATTTGATTTGATATTAGTATTATTTAATTTATCAAAAGCTTCATTTAGTTTTCTAATCATTATTTTGTTTCTCCTGTTTATTATCTAAAAAAGATTGTTGATTTCGATTTGGTTGTTTTGGATACCTATATGGATTACCTGATTTAAATTCAGTTTTTGTTTTTGCATATCTATTTGATTTATCTATAAATGAACTATCCTTATCTAATTCATCTTTATTTAATAAATCTAATTGAACATTTTTTTCATATTTCTTTCCATATATAGCAGGGTAAATATAATCTGCATAAAGTCTTTTCTGTGACTTCTCCATATATTTAATATAATTATTTATTACACTTGCTACTTTTATTATCCATGATGTATTACTAAGAACCAATAATACATGCTTACAACCATCACCTAAAGTATCATTAGGGTTTGTTATTTTAGAGGGAATATTTTCAGGGTTACCTGAATTTATCTTTTTCTTTGTAGCATAATAAGCTTGTCTATATTTCCAATCATCACAAGTACAATGAATATAAACATCCTTACTATTAAAAGAATTACTTATAGCTCTAACTATATCTTTTAACTCTATTACCTGTTTATGTTTTAATAGATCTTGTAAGTAATCTAAAATACCTCCAAAGCTAAGAGTTACTAGGTATGAACCTGTTTCTCCATATACCTTAATATTTACATCAAGGATATCTTGTTTGAAGAACTTATCCATATTTAATTGATTATATTCTCTAATACTTGAGCTTATTCTTGATTTTAATCTTTTTTGGTATCTTGTTTTCCCATCTTTTTCTTTTTGAGCCCTTATAGAACTAGATACGAGCTGATTCCTAGTTTTTTCAAGTATTAACAAGTTACTCGCCTCCTAGTTTTATTTTTATATTATCTTTTTACTGTATCGTAGATACGAGTACGAGCTCCATTTGCTTTCTTTGCTACATAATTATAGTTTAAACTTTCACAAACAAGTTTATTACCATTTAATCTTCCTGTCAATGTAAATGATTTCTTACCTTTTGCAAATTGTTTATTTTCACCTATAAATTTAAGCTTACCACTTTTTGTTGCTTTATATGATTCAAATATAAAATTTGTTTTTCCTGCTTTACCTGATTTAAAAGTGATAATACCCTCTAATTTAAGCTTATTACCACAAGTAGCTACGCTTGTTGTTTTGAAAGATTTTACATTTTCATAAACATTTCTTAAATAATTTTCACCAAGTTGGTCAAAACCTTTTTCATCAAATTCATCAAAGTCTACATCTACTGTATCTTGACTTGCTTCTATCTTATCTTTTGTATCTGATGATACTGGTTTTATTGTAGTCTCTTTTGGTTCCGTACTTACTGTTACTTTACCATCTTTGTTTGAATCCATTGTTATTTTATCGTTTGAAGTTTCAATTTCTACCTTTTGTAAATCTTCTTTTATTTCCTCTGGTTTTTCTTTTGGTTCCTCTTGAGTATCTTTATCTTCTAAAGGTTTTTTTGGCTCGTCTAGAGCTTCTTCTGTAAATTCAACTACTTCACCAATAATCTTAAAGCCACCAGTTGATTGACAAACAGGACACTCTTCCTCTATGTTAGCTAAAGAAGTCGTTTCATCTATTTTAACTTCTTCAGGTTTTTTATAGATAAGGCCTTTACAAGTTTCACATTGTAAAATAACATCACCTATATAATCTTCCTTAACTTCTTCTTGAGTTTCAGCTTCAGTATCAACTACAACTTCCTCTGAATCATCTACTGGGGTTTCGCTAAACTCTTTAGCATCTTGTAAACCATTTTGAGTTGTAATATCAAAAACATCTTCTTTTAAATCATCTAAATTATCAAAAGCTTTAAAAGCTTCAATTAAATAGTTTTTGTCTTCCATTTATTTTCTCCTTTATTCCTAATCCATAGGGAACATTATAACATTATTATCTTGAAGGTAAGTTCTTAATTCATTTAATTCATTATTTCCTTCCTCAAGTAATTGCTGTGCATCCTGTGTCCATAGGGCATTTGATTGTGTGTAACGTCCTCTAATTCTTCCTAATGTTACTTTTGTTAGTGCTACTGCTAAACGAATAATAATATCAATCCAATAATCAGAAGTTACTTCTTCTACTGAATCAAATCTAGGGATATATCTAATTGCAATATATTCTGGTTTATCAAAAGCACAATTTATATAAAGCCTATTAGTTGGCTTATCAAAGATAAAATTTAAATCTGTTGATAAAGTATTTTTTATTTGCAAGGAGGTATTCCAAGCAGCATAATTATATCCAAAATTATTTATATTAAAACCAGGGCCACCTAAACCTGATAATAATTGCCATTGAGCTACATACATTGGGTCTAACATTGAATTACTTACATCTGCATCCCCAGACATATAACTTTGTGTTCTATACACATCAACTACAGTACTTACTTTTATTGTACTTAAGTCTATGCAAGGAGCATATTTTAATTTCACAATTGCAGTTGTATTTATATATCTCTGTACTTCTCTAAATGCTGAGTTTATAACTTTATCTATCGTTGCATCATCTAATTCTAACTCTAATACTCCACCTGTTAGCTTTAATTTAACTTCTTCCCTAATTAAATTCATTTCCATTATTGCTAACTTCCTTTTGAGTAAAGATAATAGGATTTAAACCTATATCTCTTAGTATTTTATTCAATTAAACTATATCTTCATAAAAATTTAAGGGGTTACATTTTTATCACATAACTCCTTAAATATTGATATTATTTACCTTTTGTTTCTGCAGGTTTAGCAGCAAATGTAACTTTAATACCTTTATTAACTTGAGCTTGTGCTAAGTAGTAAAGAACTTGACCAACAGTTGTAGCTTCAAGAATAATTTTATCCCCTTTAGCTATTGTAACTGGGAAGTTCTCTCTATAAGGGTTAAAGTTAACACTTGTTTCAGCTATATTTTCTAATGTTACTAATGAAGGTAAATCAATAACTATTATAGTATCACTAGCTGAATCAAAAGCTGCAAGTTTTTCAACCGCAAGACCTTTATTTGTAGCTTGTTCCATATAATAGAAATATTGACCAACAGTTGTAACCTCAAATTCTACTGATGTTCCTGCTGGAACGTTTACTGAAAAATTCTCATGATAAGGTTGGAAAGCTAATTTTAAACTTCCTGTATTTGATACTTTCATGATAACTGGTAATTCTACTTTAATTTCCATTTTATATTACTCCTCTCTCTCACTTTTATTATAGAAATATTCAAGTAAATCTGCTCTTGCTAAATATTGATTTTCTTTTGGGATACTTTTTAAATAATGTAAATTCACCCTATATTGTTCAGGAAACCTATGAAATTCTTCAGCCATTCGTTTTATACCATCAATACAAAGAAATGCTGGAGAACAATTTTCTGTTATACTTAATGAAGGAAGATTAGGATTAAAAAGGTCCTGTAATATATCTACATTAAACAATGTTTTAACTACTTGCTTAGTCAGTTGAATAAAGTAAGGTATCCTAATAACTTTATAACCATATTCTTGGTATTTTAAAGTTCTTTCCTCCTTATCCTTTCTTATTTGTATTGGATTTGTATAATGAGGTAAGCCATCAAATTCAATAATCATCTTTAATGATTCACTTCTATAGTCAGGCCTTACCCTTCCTAATTCGACTATACCTGTAGATTTATCATGTATCCAATCATTTGTATTTGGGAAGATTACTTTTAAATAATCTTCTAGCCCTGTTCTATATAAATTAAATGTTTTATCAATTCCAGCTTTTTGAGCTAATTCTCTTGTTTCTCTTAAATATCCAAAAATCATACCTTACTCCTTAGCTCAGTAACTTAGTAGGTCGACCATTACCAAGCTAAGTTTCTGATATTATGGTTTTATAGACTATCCTTGTCTATTATATTATACAGTAATTTCTCTATTTATTAACCAAGTTAATAAATTACCTTATTACTTTTATTAGGCTGTAAGTTTATAGCTTACCGAGTTCTTTTTTTATTTTATAATTGTGTTAAGCAGTTACTCTTCCTGCAATTAAAAGCAATGGGTTAAGTATCTTCATATCATATAAAGTTGACCAACCTTGACTCATAGCACCATCTGCATAACCAAGTAATTGTGTTGGAACTATTGGCATATATGGAGCAAAGATACCAGCAGTAGCTTGCAATTCATTGTTGTTAACACCAATTACATAGTTACCATCTTCAATATCTGGGCTTACGAATACTTTTAATCCTGAAATTGTACCAGCGAAGTATGGTCCATTGATTTTTGCTGTAGAAGCACTTTCAAGACCAGCTAATTTTAATACTGGTAAAATATCAGCTGCTACAATCATAAATGTTGGAGCATATTTCTTTGTTCTCTTATAAACCTTAGCCTTAGCTATTTCAATTTGGTTAAGGAATGATGCATAGTGGTCTCTAAGATTTACGCCAAATGGTTGTGTTTTTGACCATACAAGGCTTTCATCTGATTCTGCACTTGTAACAAGTAAGTCAACACCTTCTACATCTATTTCTCTATTTAATTCACCAACTGCTTGTGTAGCAAGTGTATCGCTAAGATCAAATCCATAATCTGTTTTTGCTTGGAATGCTGCCATTTGTGAATAGTAGATAGCTACTCTTCTTGCTTTAGCAGCTAAAGCAAGTGGTTTCATTTGAGCAGTAATAATTGGAAGATCATTTTGTGGAATGTAAATGTTATCATATACATAAGCTACTTTGATATCATCCTCTGCTTCTGCTCCACTTGTAATTGTAACTAAACCATCTTTTGTTACTGTGTAGTCAGTAATTTCTGAACCATCAGCTACTTTAACAATCTTACCACCGTTAGCAAGTTTGCCTTCTGCAGTAACCATAACTGGAGACCAAGCTAAATGAGCTACTACTTTAGTATCATCTTGAACAGCTTTTGTTGTTTCCGCTACAAAGTTACCTGTGTAGTTAACATCTGTTTTTCCATATTGGAATGGATTGTTAATTAAATCTCCTTGTTTAGATTCACCTTTGTTACTACCTTTTGTGATTTCAAGATAAGTTACATAACCTGACATAGAAGTCATTGGTTCTACTCTCATTAAATCATAGATAATTAAATCTGGTACTGCCAAATTTGTTAAGCTGAGACAGAATTTTTTATATTGTCCCATGTTAGACATTTGTGTTCCTTCAGAATTTGAAAATGCTTCTGTTAAGAAACGGTTTACGTTGTTTAAACATACTGCAGTAACAAGTTTCTTTTGGTCACTAAGCTTTTCGCCATTATGTCTACCTGCATAGAAAGCTTCTGCAATATTTAATCTTTTAGCGTAAGCTTCAAGTAAATTTCCTTTCATTTTTATTTTCTCCTAATTTTTTTTTAATTTTGTGATAAATTTCTTGCTAATCTAATTAAACTATCATCTACTTCATCGCCATCAAACTTATTTTCTGTAATAACTGTTTGAGGTAATTTTTTAGACTCAGTTATTGAAACTTTTTTAATAGAGCTTACATCAAATGGTAAACTATTTATTTGTAAAGAATAATCACTTAAACTTTCACATATATTATCAATATCATTAAATGAATAATTTTCTGGAAGTTTCTTTTTTACTTCATTAGCATTTATCCCTAATGCTGTTGCTTTAGATTCAATATATTTATCAACAGCTCTTTTTGCTGTACTTCTATATTGTTCTACTAAAGTATTTGCTTTTGATAATTTTGTTGTATACTCATTTTGTTTTAAAGTGTAATCTTTCTTTAAATTCTCATAACTTTCTGTAAGAGATTGTCTCTCTTGTTCATAATGAGAATCAGCCATTTTAAGTTTCTCTGTTAAAATATTAACTCTTTGATTAGCTTTTCTTAATTGAGTTTCTGTTGTTGAAAGATTTTCATTAAGTGTAGATGTTTTAGATAAAGATATTTTATTTTTCCTGTCTAATGCTTCTAACTTAATTTTGTTATCTTGAATTAAGGTATCTTTCTTACCCAATTCTTCTGTTAGACTTTTTACTTTACTTTGTAATAAAGCTACTTTGTCTTTGCTTTCACTTAACTGCTTTATAGTAGTTTTATAATTACTTATAGCTTCCTCGTACTTAGCTTCTTTTGCATAGCAAACTGATAACTTTTCTTGAAGTTGAGTAATCATTGTGTCAGCTTTTTCTTTAGCAAGAAGAGACTCTTGCAATGTCTTTACTAAATCTGCCCCAGTATCTTTGGCTGCTGATTTATCTATATTACTAGATTCATTAGAATCTAAATAATCAATTTTTAAGTCCTTTAGACTTTGTTCCATTATTTTCTTATCTTGAGGTGTTGCTTTATTTAACTCTTCCTTTAAATATGATTTTAAATTATCTTTTTGTAAACCTTCTGTTACCATTGATAATCTTGCATCTTCACAAGCTGGTATTAAAACTAAGTCAAAAGCAGAGAAATCATATGTATCTGGATTTACACTTTCATTTCCATCTAAACCTTGTTCTGTTTCTCCATTCCCCCTTGAACTAATACCAAATTTAAAACCATACTTAGCTAAAGCATAAGCAATCCTTCCACATGGAGTATCAATAATATCCCAATAACCAATAAGTTCACCATTTTCATCCTTCTTTGGAGCTTCTGGCATCATTATAGCAATTTTAGATGAATCTGTTTCTAGCCTATCTGTTGGGTGATCTAATTCACCAGGTATTCCACCTTTTTCTAATAATTCTTTTGTTATAGGATTTGTAAATACTTTTTCCCATAATTCATTTGAATAATATCTACCATTACGTGTTGCTTTAATAGTAGAAGCACAAGGTCCATATAAACGACCTAGTATACCTCTAGACTTTTTTTCTTCTTCTGTTAAGTTTTTAAATTTTAATTCTTTGTCGTTATATTTTTCTAACATGTTTTCCTCTATTTATATGGGATAATTAAAAAGTATTCCTCTATTTTTCTTTTAATTTATAATATTAAAAAGAATAATTATGCTCCTTTCTGAATAATTATAAAAATCAAAGAATTTAGCTTTAAAAATCTAATAATTTTATACTTATTTTTAAATTTCTCTTAAATTAACCTATATAAAAATATTAACAATTATTATTTATATATTGTTTTTATATCTAAAAATTTGATAAACAATTGATCAAATTTGATAAACAGTGTATCTCTATATATATATATTATTAATATACTAT